>SAMEA104315422__coassemble_81_pt1 | contig 89484 bp, 82 predicted proteins | sample SAMEA104315422__metabat2_low_PE_015 | metagenome-assembled genome bin SAMEA104315422 (sample SAMEA104315422) | gut metagenome | biome: Monkey gut; feature: monkey-associated habitat; material: faeces | place: China | collected 2013
TTGGTGACATTTTATGTTGTCTTTTTCGTTACATTTTAGGTGGGCTCTAACAATGAAAAGGAAAACTCGCTATAACATCCGCCTTGCAGAGAGAAAAGGAGTTTCTGTTAGAGAAGGAAATAAGAAAGACCTACCAATCTTTTTGTCACTTTATGAGGAAACTGCTAAAAGAAATGGCATTAGAAATCATTCAGAAGAATCCTTTGAAGCTCTATTTGAAAGCAAGGAAGATGATGCAACTATTCGTCTCTTGATAGCAGAAAAAGAGGGAGAAGCTCTTTCTGCAATGTTTCTGTCTGTTTCAGATAATATGGCGAGTTATCTCTATGGAGCATCAAGTAGCTTCGGAAGAGAGAATATGAGTACATATATCTTGCAAAAAGAGGCAATGCTAAAAGCAAAAGCTTTGGGAGCTAATACCTACGATATGTTTGGCATCGCTCCATCAAAAGAGGATAATCATCCTCTATCTGGACTCTCCCAATTTAAACTAGGTTTTGGTAGGTATAGAGTAGAAAGAATGGGTTGTTGGGACTATCCTCTGAGCGAAAAGGCAGAGCGTTTCTATTTGGAAGAAAGAAGCTAGCAAAACTATCATCTCAAATAGTTATTTCTCATCAACTTCAATAGAGAGAAAATAAGAATTACTCTCACCTTCTCTTAATTGAGCAAAGTCCTCTCTTTTTTCGATGTCTAGTATTTCACCATCATATGACGGAAGAGTATGCCAAGGCTCTATGCAAATAAAAGGTGCCGCTTCTTTGACTGTATGCCATAAAGAAAGATATGGAGCATCGTGTTTTATTGTTAAAGATTTGCCACCTTTTTTACTCTTTAAAGATAGTGTGTGGCCTGTGTTTTTTAAACAAATTGCATCATCGTCAAATAAGCTATGCCTTAAGTTAAGTATCGATGATGAAATAAGAGAGTAAGTATCATCTTCTTCTCTTGTAGCAAAATATGAAGGGGAAAAAACTACTCTCTTAATGTCTTCTGTGGAATCTAGAAATTCTACATAATAGTCTTCAAAATTCTGCTCTTTTTCGAGAGGAACAGAAAAACCAGGATGAAGTCCAAAGCCATAGTACATTGTCTTATCAACACAATTTGTTACTCGATATTTTACATCAAGCTTGCTATCTCTAAGAGAATAAATAACTTCAAACATAAAAGAGAATGGATATATCTCTTTAGTTTGATCATTTGAATGAAAACAAAGATGGAGTGTATCTTTTTCAACCTTTACAGGAGAAAACTCAACAGTCGAAATAAATCCATGTTTCGTCATGCTATAACTTTTGTTGTTGTAGAGATATCTTCCCTCTACAAGTCTTCCAACAAAGGGAAAAAGTATTGGAGCATGTTTTTTCCAATATTCTTTTCCCGTCCATAAAATGGAACTGCCATCATTAGTAGTTATGCTAACTAACTCTGCTCCAAAAGAAGAAACAACAACACTCAACTTTGACGACTCAAGCTTATATTCCATACTAATATTCTCCTTAAAAAAAGAGGTAGAAGCAAAAGCTAATACCTCCTTAGTACTAATCTTCGTCTCTTTCTACGACCTTAGCCAATCCACCCTTACTAGTTTCTCTATAAAGAGAAGGAATAGCAGTACCTGTCTCCATCATTACTTCAACAACATCATCAAAGCTTACTTTATGTCTTCCATCACCCATAATAGCAAAAGATGCATGATCAATAGCTCTCATACAAGCCATTGCATTACGCTCTATACATGGAACCTGAACAAGCCCCATAAGAGGATCACATGTAAGACCTAAGTGATGTTCTAGTCCCATTTCTGCTGCATATTCTACTTGATGAACAGAACCACCTAAAAGTTGTGTTGCTGCAGCGCCAGCCATAGCACAAGCAACACCTACTTCTCCCTGGCATCCAACTTCTGCACCACTAATAGAACCATTACTTTTTACAATGTTTCCAACAAGACCTGCAGTAAGGATGGCTCTTTGAATTCTTATTTCTGGAATTTTATATTCCTCTTGTAAATAATAAAGAACGCCAGGAAGAACGCCACAACTACCACATGTTGGAGCCGTTACGATTTTGCCTCCACCTGCATTCTCTTCACTAACAGCTAAAGCAAAAGAAAGTGCTCGAGACGTATTGCCAAGGCTTCCTGCAAAATCTATAGACTTAGCATGCGACAAGCAAGCCTTTCTCTGTAACTTCAAGCCGCCAGGAAGAACACCTTCATTTTCGAGTCCTCGGTGAATGGCATCCTTCATTACTTCCCAAACCTCTCCGGCATAATCAAGAATCTGCATTCCTTCGTATTCTATTGCAACTTCCCACATCTGGTATCCATGATAATCACAATAGTTAAGCATCTTCTCCATATCACCTAAAACTAGTTCAGGATAAACAGTATCATCGGCATCTCCCTTTTCGCCCTCTTTTACTATTTTTCCACCACCCACAGAGTAATAAGTATCAGCAATCTTTCCACTTTTGAAGGTAACAGCATTTGGGTGAAAAGGCTTAAAAATTGAAGGATACCAATCAATATGTGCTTTTATATTATTATCATCCATAACAGTAAGAATGGCTTTGTCTGTTAAGTGTCCTCTGCCTGTTGCAGCAAGAGAACCATATAACTCAACGCAAACATCTTTACACTCAGGATGCTCTTTAACAAATCTTTCTGCCGCAGCTCTTGGTCCCATTGTATGAGAAGAAGATGGGCCATAACCTATTCTGTATAATTCTTTTAATGATTCCATAGTCCTATTCTAGATTCAATTAAAATTGTAAACAATATGTTAAATCCACTTTGGCATAGCTTTAAGCTTTGTCCAATATTCGCCACTATCGGTAATAACAACTTCTAAAATCATCTTCCTTTCTACGCAAAGGTAGTACCATACTCCAGGAAAAAGAGAGAGCGTGAGATCTTCATTACCAGAAGCCAAAACAAATGAATAATTATGAGAAAAGAGACTAATCCAATAACCTTTTAGCACGCCATCAAGAGGAACTTTATATAGCTTTGAAAGTTTAATTTTCCTTTCCTCTAGTTGTCCTTGATAGAGAGATGAGAGAAAAGATTCTCTATTAATAATACCCAAATCTGGATAGTCTTTTTTTATAGATGAAACAGACAGCTCATTTATTGCATGTGGCATAACTAGCGCAGCATCAATAAGCATTGAAGCAAAATAGCCATACTCTGGAAGAAGGTAAACTTCCTTTTCATTTCCACGTTCATAAAATCCTCCAAAGGGAGAAAGATTACCCAGTGGATACAATGCAAAAACACTAAGAGAAGTTGGAGAAACTAAAAGAGAAAATTTCTTTTCATCTTTTCCTAGATACTTTGTCTTTACACTTTCTCCATCAAAATATTTAACAAGATACCACATCGGTTCTCCTGTTACTTCTTCCCATGTTAACTCTGAGTAGAGAGAAACACTTATTTTAATTTTTCGTTCTAAAGAACACGACGACAATAAAAGCAGAGTAACAAGTAACAATAAAAATATTCTTTTCATACTATATATACGAAAAAAATAAAGAAATTGTCAGATTGAAGAAAAATTCTCTAATCTAAAAAAGATAACATAAAATGTTAAATTCTTTATATTATAAAAAATATACATAATTACACATTGCTTTTCTCTTCTTTCCTTTTCTTTAAAAGATACTGTCTAAAAGAGAATAAAACATTTTGTACTTCTTCACTTTTATAGTCACTATATGTCCAAGGAAAAGATACAAAACCATGGTTTTGATAGATAAGAGTTATCTCTGCAAAGAGGTTATCGCCAATAGCAACCCTATGTGCTCTATTCTTTGTAGTAGCAAGAATTACATTTGCTTCGCTAAGAGTTCCTGGGTCTAAGTTTATCTTTCTTTTTCCATCCTCTTCCCATCTCTTTTCAAGCTCATTTGTAAGCTTTTTGCTCTTCACTAAAAAGTCTGGTCGTACTAAGTTTTTAAATAGGATAAAGAATCTTTCAATAGGGCGTCCCATCTCTTCGTCATAGTAATTTGTAAAAGTAAAAGGAATAGGTTCTGTAACTATCTCTATCTCTCCAAAGTTTTCCTCTAAGGTTTTTCTTAACTCTAGAGGAAAGCCTTTTGAAGATAATACACCCATAAAAAGTTCTACTTTCTCGTACTCTTTTTCTTCCATTAATTTAACCCGTTTTCGTAGACACCAAGAAGTCTAAAGCTTTCTGTTGCAGCTTTAATAGCTTTGATAGCTTCACCAAATTGTTCATAAGAAGGGATAAGAACATCTACATAGAATGTGTATTCCCAAGGTTTGCCTAAAATAGGTCGAGACTCAAGTTTTTGCATATTCAACTTATTCTGATAGAAGATTTCAAGAACCTTCATTAGAGAACCAGCTTCATCTGGCACACTAAAGAGCATGGATGCTTTCTCTTTCTTTCTATTCTTCATGAATTCTTCTGCGTTTTCTTCTCTTGTTAAAACATAGAAGCGAGTATAGTTAGAAGGGTTTGTTTCTATGGACTGATGCAATATTGCCATATCATTATAAAGAGCTGCAGGAGCACCTGCTATAGCTGCACTAGTCCTGTCTTTGCTCTCTTTTACAAAAGCAACAGCACCTGCAGTATCAAAGAAAGGTATCGTCTCTGCATTTGGAAGGTGCTTTTCTAAGTATTCTTTGCATTGCATGAGAGCCTGTGGATGCGAATACACCCTCTTTATTTCTTCTTCTTTTACACCAGGAAAACCAATAAGATTATGGACAACTCTTACTTGTGTCTCTCCCACAACTGTCAGCTCAGAATGAATCTTAAGCAAATCTAATGGATCATAAACAGCACCACCCAAAGCGTTTTCAATTGGAATTATTCCAAATGTTGCTTTTGAATCAGAAACTGCATCAAAGGTATCTTTGAAAGAATGACAAGGAAGAACTGCTACATCTTCATTGAAGAAACGTCTTGCAGCTAATTCTGAAAAAGCTCCTCTCTCTCCTTGGAAAGCAACTACTGTTTCTTTTTTATCTTTTTCAACATCGTTTATCGAAACAGATTTTTCTTTTATAGAAGAAGGTATAACACGAGGAATCTTCTCTAAGGTCTTTCCCAATACAGGTGCAAGGGCCTGAATATCTCTCATTAGTTTCTCAAATTGTTCAGGATATAATGACTGAGGTCCATCGGAGAGTGCTTTTTCTGGATTGCAATGTACTTCAACTTCAATACCTGCAGCACCAGAAGCAATTAATGCTAAGCTCATTGGAGAAACCATATCTCTGATACCTGTTGCATGAGAAGGATCACCTATAACAGGGAGATGTGACAGCTTCTTGACAACAGGAATAGCTGAACAATCTAAAGTATTACGAGTAATTCTTTCATATGTTCGAATTCCTCTTTCGCAGAGAATAACCTTTTCGGTTCCTGCACTCATTAAGTACTCTGCAGCCATTAACCATTCTTCAATTGTTGCGCATAATCCTCTCTTTAGAAGAACAGGCATTCCTTTTTTTCCAACAGCCTTTAAAAGCTCAAAGTTCTGCATATTTCTTGCGCCAATTTGCATAATGTCAACATAAGAAGAAAACATATCAACATCAGAAGGAGAAACTACTTCTGATACTATTGGCATATCAAAAGCATCTCCCGCTTTTCTTAGTATCTTTAAACCCTCTTCTCCTAAGCCCTGAAATGAATAAGGGGATGTTCTAGGCTTAAAAGCACCACCACGAAGAACGACAGCCCCAGCTTCTCTTACTGACTCAGCAATCTTCATCATTTGATCATATGATTCGACAGCACAAGGGCCAGCCATAACACAAATGCGGTTTCCACCTATTGTAACTTTTTTTACCTTAACTAAAGTATCCTCTTTTTTAAGTTCCCGTGATGCAAGTTTGTAAGGTTTAGAAATTGGGACAACACTACTTACACCAGGAAAAAGCTCCACTGTTCTTGGGTCTATATGACTAGAGCCTACAGCGCCTAATACTGTTTCATTTTCACCTTTTATTTCTTTAACTATAAATCCACTTGCTTTTAGGAAATCGACAACTTTATCTTTTTCTTGTAAGGTAATACCCTTCTTTAGTACAACAATCATGAAACAATTCTAGTCTTTTAAATGGACCTAGACAATTAGAGGGAAAATGTTAGAAGAAAAATATGTAAGAAAGATTTTTGACGATATTGAAAGTTCTCTTAGTAAAACTAGCCAAGAGCGCCCATCTGTGACAAAAATTGGTGAAGAAGAGTCAACTCCGTATAGGATATTAGTCTCTACGCTAATCTCTTTAAGAACAAAAGATAATGTAACATATGCTGCATCTAAAAGACTTTTTGATATAGCTCCAACAATTGATAAATTGCAGCTTTTAAGTGAAGAAACTATTGCTAACACGATTAAACCTGCAGGATTCTACCTTCGTAAGGCATCACAACTAAAAAGTATTGCAGATATAATCATCTCACAATATGGAGGAGAAATACCTTCAAGTAAAGAAGACTTACTCTCTCTCCCTGGTGTTGGTTCTAAAACAGCAAACCTAGTATTAAACCTAGGATTCAACAAAGAAGCTATCTGCGTAGATTGTCATGTTCACGAGATATCAAATAGATTAGGTTGGGTAAAAACAAAAACACCTGAAACTACAGAAAAGGAATTAGAAAAGGTCCTTCCTGTTTCATTCTGGATTGAGATAAACGATCTTTTCGTTCGTTTTGGACAGGAAATTTGTACACCTGTTTCTCCTAAGTGTTCTATGTGTAAAATTGATAATTTATGCCCAAAAGAAGGAGTTATAAAATCTAGATGATTAAGCTTATCGTTTTCTTAGGAAACCCAGGGAAGGAATACGCTAATAGCCGACATAATGCAGGCTTTATATTATCTTCTTTTCTTTATCCAAATGTTTCTTGGCAAAGCAAATTCCATTCATTCTATGGACTTGAATCTAATCTTAAACTTCTTAAGCCTTTAACGATGATGAACTTATCTGGTAACGCTGTTGGCGAATGCTCATCATTTTTTAAAATAAAACCTGAGGAAATTCTTGTTGTCTGTGATGACATGGAACTAGTATTTGGAGAAGCAAAACTACAAAGAGGAGGAGGAACCAAAGGTCACAAGGGATTGAGAAGTATTCAGGAAAGATTAAAAACTGAAGATTTCTATCGCTTAAGAATCGGAATAGGACGGCCAAAGCACCAAGATGTACGATTATTTGTCACCTCTCCTTTCACAAAAGATGAAGAAATTACCCTTTTTAGTCTCTTTTCTTTAATAAAAAAAGATTGGCCGTTGGACGGGAAAGAAAAGGAATGGAAAGTAGAATAATACACATTTATTAAAAATATGCATAAACATTATTTTATTTCATTATGTTATAATGAAGGTAACCTTTGAGTTGTGGGGGAAAATATGATTAATAGAGACTTCAGAATTGCTGAAATTACAAGAAAAGAAATCAACTATAACAATGCCGCATTTCAAACAAAAGACGGCCCTTCTTCTTTCTATTCAGAAGCAGCCTCTTTAGCTTATAAGTACAACCAAGAGATGAAGAAGTCAAACAAAGACTTCACATATATTTCTAGCGGAAAGCTTCATGCTTCTGCCACATTGCATTATATATATCAAATAATCCTCACATATCTTTTAGGAGACGACAATGATGATTTCTTTAAAAGAAGAATAGCAACTGTTTCTTCAAATAAAGAATTAAAATCTGCATTAGATTTCTTCTCAAAAGAGTTCCCATCTTTTGTAAAAGAAGATAATACAATCGAAGAAAACATGCGTGGCTACTTTATTTATCAAGTGATGCTACAAAATAGAGCTCTTGTTAATGCTACTAAACCATTTATTGCACCTAACAATCTTACTCCTCCATCCTCTTTTAGGGCTCTTTCATCTGTCTTATCATCATTTGTAAAAGATGATTTGAGAAATGGAGAACCTAATACAGATGATATTTTTACTTTTCTATGCATGCCTTCTCGGCTATATCCAGATTCATTAATAGATCAATTACAATATATTCTCCGTGAATGGTCTCCTATGTTACCTGAAGGCTTTATTAGACTTCTTCGTTCATCTATTGACTACATAAACGAAGAAGAGAAGGATAGAAGTGGAACAGGAGGTGGTGCACCAGCATCAATCCCTGTTATGGACTATTCCTCAATAGCAAACGAGTATGAAGCCTTCTCTAGTGACTCAAATTGGATGCCCTGTGTTGTAATGATTGCAAAGTCAACTCTAGTATGGCTTGATCAGCTTTCAAAAGCATATAAGCGGCCTATCACATCGCTCGATCAAATTCCGGATGAAGAGCTAGACACTCTACAACACAGAGGAATAACTGCGCTTTGGCTCATCGGCCTATGGCAAAGAAGTGAAGCCTCAAAAGAAATAAAACATCTATGCGGAAATCCAGATGCAGTTGCTTCTGCATACTCACTTAAGGATTATGATATATCACCGTCAATCGGAGGTTGGGAAGCATTATATAATCTCAAAGAAAGATGTCAAAAAAGAGGAATTAGACTTGCTTCTGATATGGTTCCTAACCATACAGGAATTGATGGAAATTGGGTTTATGAACACCCTGATTACTATATAAGTCAGAGCTACCCTCCTTTCCCGTCTTACACCTATGATGGACCAGACTTATCTACAAATCCATATTGGGAAGTAAAGATTGAAGATCATTACTACACAAGGACAGATGCTGCTGTAACTTTTAGAATGAGAAATCGTTTTACAGGTGAAACAAGATATGTCTTCCATGGTAATGATGGAACAACGATGCCTTGGAATGATACTGCACAGCTTGATTATCTTAATCCAGTTACTAGAGAAGCTGTCATCGAGAAGATATTGCATGTAGCTAGAAACTTCCCTATTATCAGATTTGATGCGGCAATGACACTCGCAAAACGCCACATTGAGAGACTATGGTACCCAAAGCCTGGTGAAGGTGGTGATATCCCAGGAAGAAGCGAGCATGCACTTGATGAAAAAGAATTCAATGCAAAAATACCTGAAGAATTCTGGCGTGAAGTTGTTGACAGAGTAGCTAAAGAGGTTCCAGATACACTACTTCTCGCTGAAGCTTTCTGGATGATGGAAGGATATTTTGTCAGAACTCTTGGAATGCATAGAGTATACAACAGTGCATTTATGAATATGCTTAAAAACCAAGAGAACAAAAAGTATCGTGATTCTATAAAGAACACTCTAATTTTTGAACCTGAAATCTTAAAGCGCTATGTAAACTTCATGAATAACCCTGATGAAGATACAGCTATAAGTCAATTTGGTTCAGATGATAGATACTTCGGCGTTTGTACTCTTCTTGCAACGCTACCAGGTCTTCCAATGATTGGACATGGTCAAATTGAAGGATACAAAGAAAAGTATGGAATGGAGTATCAAAGAGCATACTACGATGAAAAACCTAACCAATGGTTAATCAACGAGCACGAAAGAAGAATATTCCCTCTCTTTAGAAAGAGATATCTCTTTTCCAATGTTGATAACTTTAACCTCTACGATTGTATAAACAAAAATGGTGGAATCGAAGAATCGGTATTTGCTTTTGTAAATGGTAGTGGAAATGAAAGAACTCTTGTTCTCGTTAATAACCAATACGAAAGATGCGAAGGAACCATTAATAATTCTAGTCCAAAACTTAAAAAGTATGGCGAAGAGAAGAAACAAGAGGTTGTTTCTCTTGCAAGTAATCTTAATCTTTCTTATGGCTCAACTAATTTCTGCATTATGGAATCATTCCCAGAGAATCTTACATACATCATTCCATCAATAAATATGTTTGAAGGATTTTCTTTCTCTCTCAATGGATATGAATCAAAGGTATTCTGGAATATTAGAGAAGTTGAGGATACAGATGGGTATATTACTAGACTATATGAAGAGTACGGAAACAAGGGAATAAGAAACTTCGATAAAGCAATTGCTTTGATGAAGCTAGAACCCGTATATAAAGCTCTTGATGCAATAAAGAAGCCATCTACCCTCTCTATTTTATCTAAAATCGTAGAGGGAAAAGCAACAAAAGAAGAGGAAAGAGAGCTTCTTCTAAACCTTGCAGAAGCATATTCAATGCTTTATGAAACATATTCAACGATGGAAGAAGCAACAAAAGGACAGATAGGCTTTGCACCAAAAGATGTAAAACCACAACCTGTAATTAAATTTATTCATTACTTAGGAAAAGCTTTTGGTAAAAAAGGACCTAAGGTATTCCCTTCATGGTCTAGTACAGATACAACTATACCTATTGTCATCGCTTCTGCATTAACTCTCATTCCTTTTAGCGACGAAAAGAAACCTAAAACTCTAATGACAATTGCCGATCGACTTATGCTTACAGAATTCTTCAAAAAGGAACTTGATACTCTTTGCTTAGATGATAATAAGAAGAAAGAGATAATACATCTTAGTGCGCTTCTTCTTTCTTCAACAATGCTAATTAGAGATGAACTAACAGAGGCAAAACCTCTAGAGACACTCTCATGCTTATTAAATGATGATAGTGTAATGAATCTAGCACAGTGCAATGAATACCAAGATGTAGTTTGGTATAACAAAGAAAGTATGCAAAAGATAATTCTTGTCATTACACTTGCTTTTGCATTGTCCAAAGAAAGAAAGACCAAAGAAATCGACCTATTTGCTAGAGAATTATTAGAAAAAGAGTTCAAAAGTGGATATAAACTAAGCACTCTTTTAAAGAGCTAAGTCATTTAGTTGACTTGATTTGACTAGGAGGACTAATATTTCTATATGGAAACTTGGCTTACATATTTAGCAGCCCTGTTAATGGCAGGTGCAACAGCATTTACATTTCCTTCATCAAGCGCTCTTTTAGCCGTGATGAATACTTTGACGCAATATCTAACTAATATAGGTATTTTTATCTTTATCCCAATCTCATTTATTACATTAATGAGTGGAACAGCTTCTTTAAGAAAAGATTCATGTGGAAAAAAAGTTCTAAAAACAAATATTTTATGGGCTCTTATTACTTCAGTTGTATTAGCAATTTTAGCACTTCTTTATTCCGCACTATCATCTTCAACGCTTCCTGTTACAGCATCTGCTGGTGGTAATTATGTAGACTTATTAGAAAACTATTCTAATTCAATTGATTCACTTGGTGTTTCATCTTTAATGAATAGGCTCTTTTTACCTGGAATTGTGACTGCACTAATTATGGGTATTGCTTTAACACCATCTGCAGATATCATCAGACCAGCCTACACTACAATAAACTCATTTTCTGAAGTAATGTACAGAATTCAACGAACAGTTTCTTACTTCGGATGTCTTTATGTTTATGTAGCAGGAACATACTTTTTCTTAAATTTATGGCAAGAAAAAACAGCATTTGTTTCTCCATCTTTCTTTATTTCCCTACTTGGAGCAACAGTTGTACTAGTTCTTGTAATACTACCTCTTCTATATAGTATTTTTACATCATTTAAGAAAAATCCTTATTCTCTCATTGGCAAGTCATTATCATCACTTTTCTTTGGCTTCGTCAGTGGAAATATCTACATAACAGGTCTACAGAATGAGGCTATAGATAGATGTAATCTTGGTGTCCAAAAGAGAATTGTCTCAACAACTGTTCCTTTTGGCATAATCATCACAAGAGGCGGAACATGCTTTGTTTCAACCGTTACTGTCCTTTCAATTTTAAGGGCTTTAAATGCTAACGTAACATTCTTTGCCTCTGTTGTAATTGCTATTACTGTTATTATTCTAAGCTTATTATCATTTATGTGTGCAGGCTTTGAAACAGCAATGATTAGCGTAATGTTATTTAGAGTCTTAAACATCAACGTCTTTGGTGCGGAAGCAGCTATTATTGCAATAATTCCTTTCTTAAATGGAATTGCAACTTTGATTGATATAACTCTTATAACAATGGCTACAAATATTGTTGCAGTAAAAACAAAGACAGATGTAATAATTCCAGCTAGGGATACTATCTAATGCAAAACCAAAATAGAAAACTACTTATATCTCAGTTATTAATCCAAGTCGTTATAACTGTTCTTTATACTTTTGGCTTTGTAGAGATACTCCTATTTAATGGAAGAAATAGTGGTCTTGAAGGCTTAGTCGAACCTACAATTAAGTACTTTCCTTTCTTAATTATCTTAATTTGTTCGATTCTTCCACAGGGATCCTTGCTGATTAAACACAAACTCCATAGCCAGGATGGAGAGATTCTTCCTCTCCTCTTTACAGTTGTTTGCCTCCAAGCTTCACTCATTGTTAGTGAAGCCATGGATGCTAGTGGATATTTGTTTTTATTCCCATATCAACTTATAGTTTTACAGCGCTTTTCGCTACTCTCATCAGCATCAATGTTTTTACTTTCATCGCTAAGATACTATGGTTTTTCGTCCTCTAATATTGGACTATATAATTTTGTATTCTTAGCAGTACCATTTTTGCTCTCTGCTATTATCCCATTTTCTTCATATGAAGGACAAACTTTAATCTATTCTTCTTTTTATGAAGTATACTTAGAGATAGCAATTACCATTATCTATGTGTCATCTATAATTACATTTATCTTTTTAGCAATCAAAGATAAAACATCTTTAAACGTTAAGAGATCGATATCATTTATATTTATTTCAATTGGATTATATCTCTCTCAAATAAATGAATTATGGGCAGCTATTACTTCTTCTGCTCTCTATATAATTGGAACAATAATTCTCGTTATAAACGCTGGAGATAGTTTATAGTTTATAATTATTAGCAATAAAAAAGACCCAAAAGAAATCTTTTCCTTTGGGCCTTTTTCTTTGTGTGTTTTTTACTTATTTAAGTTGATTATGGACTTATCATAATCACTTGGAGCATCAAAACCTAAGAAATTCATTAGCGTTGCAGCAATAGATGAGATACCTAATCCTGTATTGAGTGTCTGAGAATACTCACCCTTATATTCAGGGTCATATATGATACATGGAACAGGATTAAGAGAATGAGATGTCTTTGCTTTTGGCTCACCATTTTCTTTTCTCTTTACGCTACCGTCTTTAGCATGCTCATACATATCATCAGCATTACCATGGTCTGCTGTAATAACCATGACACCACCACTCTTTTCAATAGCTTTCATTAATCTTCCAATCTGAAGATCCATAGCTTCCATTGAACATACAACAGCTTCAAATACACCTGTGTGGCCAACCATATCACCATTAGGGTAGTTAAGCTTGATTAAGCCCCATTTTCCTGTCTCAATTTCCTTGATTACTCTGTCTGTGATATCCGCACACTTCATCCAAGGTCTTTCTTCAAAAGGAACAATGTCTGAAGGAATTTCAACATAATCTTCTAGCTTTTCATCAAACTTTCCAGACTTGTTTCCATTGAAGAAGTATGTTACATGTCCAAACTTCTGTGTTTCAGAGATTGAGAACTGCTTTACGTTGCTCTTGCAAAGATATTCAGCCATTGTTCTATCAATAGCAGGAGGAGAAACAAGATACTGAGAAGGAATATGCAAGTCTCCGTCATACTCCATCATTCCAGCATACTCTACTTGTGGGAATCTCTTTCTATCAAATTCTTTAAGATCCTTTTCTTCAAAGGCCTTTGATATCTCAATAGCTCTATCCCCTCTAAAGTTAAAGAGAATAACACTATCGCCATCATTAATTGTTCCAATTGGCTTTCCATTTTCAGCAATAACAAATGGTGGTAAATCCTGGTCAATAGCACCTGTTTCTTTTCTGAGAGTAACAATAGCATCGTGAGCAGATGCAAACTGTCGTCCTTCTCCTAAAACATGTGTTTCCCATCCTTTCTTTACCATATCCCAATTTGCGTTGTATCTATCCATTGTGATGACCATTCTTCCACCACCAGAAGCAATCTTTGCATCAAAAGTACCATCTTTTGATAGCTCCTGTAAGAATTCAGCAAATGGATCAAAGTAGTCTAAAGCAGACATCTCTCCAACATCTCTTCCGTCTAGAAGAGCATGTACTCTGACTCTCTTTACGCCTTCTTTCTTAGCTTCTACAACCATTGCTTTTAGATTGTTGATGTGAGAATGAACATTACCGTCACTTAAGAGTCCAATAAAATGAAGTGTTGTGCCCTTATCTTTGACATTCTTTATTAGCTTTTTCCATGTAGCGCCTTCAAACATCTTTCCAGACTCAATTGAAGAAGCAACAAGCTTAGCACCTTGGTCAAAAACACGTCCACAACCCATTGCATTGTGACCAACTTCACTGTTACCCATATCTGCATCAGTTGGAAGACCAACAGCAGTTCCATGAGCTTTTAGCTTAGTCCAAGGGCATGTCTTTAGCGCATGATCCAAATTGCCTGTTAAAGCTCTTTTAACAGCATCTCCATCTTCATACTTACCAAAGCCTACACCATCCATAATTACGAGAACAACAGGTCCTCTTCTTTTAATGATTCCATTTTTATTCAAAGGTTCAACCATTTTTTTTACTCTCCTTTGAGATGTTTTTATTTTCTTTAAATATATATGATTAGTCTAGTCATTTGCTAAGAGGGCTTGTTGCCTGCTCTAACCATGGCTTAGTTTCATCAAATACATAATCAATGAGCTGATCTCTTACCCACTGGTGATAAGCGTCAATCTGTGAAATCTCAACATCTGTAAGATATCTTACATCAATGAGCTTCTTTTCATACGGTACCATTGAGAGTACTTCAAAATTATAGAAAGAGCCAAACTCTGTCTCTGCATAATTTTGTACTGCAATTAGATTCTCAATTCTTATTCCGTATCGTCCAGCTTTATATACACCAGGCTCATCTGAAACAACCATTCCTGTTTCAAGAGGAACATTAAGCAATCTGCTTGAAATGTTACATGGTCCCTCATGTACATTTAGTCTACATCCAACGCCGTGGCCTGTACCATGCATGTAGTTTTCGCAAGAACACCATAAAAACTGCTTAGCAAGAATATCTAACTGAGTACCAACTGTTCCTTTTGGGAATATCTGACGAGCAAGCGCAAGATGTCCTTTTAAGACTAATGTATAATCCTTCTTTTGCGCTTCTGTTGCTTCTGTCCCAAAAAGAAGAGTTCTTGTTAAATCTGTTGTTCCAAATTCAAACTGACTACCAGTATCAAGAACAAGTAAGCCCTGTCCCTCAACTTTTTTATTACTATCTTCATCTGGACTATAGTGAACTACTGCACCATGTTCATTAAAAGCAGAAATAGGTTCAAAAGATGGTCCTAAATAGCCTTCCATTTTCTTTCTTTCATCTTCAAATCTTCTAGCTATTTCAAGTTCGCTATAGACTCCAAGAGGATCAATAGATGCCATGAAATTAGCAAAGGCTACACCATCTAAGAAATGAGCTCTCCTCATTCCTTCCATTTCAACAGGATTCTTTCTTGCTTTTAATTTTGTTGTAATATTATCTCCTGTTTTATTCTTCTTCTTTGCTAGAGAAGAATAGAATGTGTAAGCACATTTATTTGGAGAATAATAACCAATACCCTTCTTTGTTAAGACAGGCAAAGATGAAGCTATCTCATCATATCCTTTTATAGTGAAATTCTCTTCAACTCTCTTCAATAAATCTTTTGAAAAACGTTTTTTATCAACAAAAAGAATTGCTTCTTCAAACGAAATGAATAGATAAGAAACAAAAACAGGATTACATGGGATATCATTTGCACGAAGATTAGTCAGCCATGCAATATCATCAATAGACGAAATAAATGTCCAAGAAGCACCTTCTTGTCTTAGCTTTAATCTGACGAAGTTTATCTTTGCAGCTGCTGTAAAGCCTGCATATTCATCTTTCATGCTAACACATGACGAAGAAGGAATACTTGGTCTATCCTTCCAAATAGGAGAAAGATAATCATCTGTACCAACAAGACTAATACCCTTCTCTTTTAGTTTCTTCTCCATATCGAGGAAGGTTGAAATAGATACAGTAGAACTATCTACTCCAACCTTCTCATTTTTATTTAAGTTTTCACAAAGCCACTCTAAAGGAGAAGGAACACCATCTAAGCCCTGCTTCATTAAAATATATTCTGTCCCTTTTATCTGCTGTTCTCCCTGTAAATAATAACGAGAGTCCACCCATAAAAGGGCCTTATCTTTTGTAATAACTACTGTTCCTGCAGAACCAGAAAAACCAGAAATAAACTCTCTAGTTCTCCATCTTGCGGCAACATATTCACTTTGGTGAGGATCTGTACCTGTTATATACCAAGCATCAATAGCCTCACCTTCCATTCTTTTTCTTAGTTCATCTACTCTTTCTTGTATCATTTTCTTTCATCCTTCTTTGATAATAATTACAACCAACTAATAAAACTATTCCAACAACAACCATAATGAAGCAAAAAACTTGGCCTTTTGATATATTTCCAAAGCTTTCGAAAAGGTAAATATTACTACTCTTCTTTCCAAACGATAAAACATAGCCGATATCACTATCTGGTTGTCTAAAATATTCAATAAAAAATCTTATAAGACCATACCCAATTAAGTATGAAGAAAGGATAGTACCATCGCAAAGATTCTTCTTATCTTTTATTTTCTTAACAATAAAAAAGAGAATAAGAGCAAGAACTATTCCTTCAAAAAACGCTTCAAAAAGCTGACTAGGCCAACGTGGAAGATTAACATAGTCGCCAACTTTATATTCTAGTCCTACTTTGTCTGCGACATCTCTTACCCATTGATGGATAGTACTAAATCTTTCTGCATCAGGAAAAACCATTGCTATAGAAGAAGTACTTACTCTTCCATATAACTCTCCATTAAAGAAATTTCCAAGACGTCCCCAAGTATAAGCAAGAGGAACAGAGAGTGCTATGTAATCTGCCATTTTGAAAAAATTAAGTTTTTTTACTTTTGAAAAGATTAATCCCCCAATTACAGCTCCAATTACACCTCCATGGTAACTCATTCCAGGAAGTCCTACAAATTTGCCATTTCTAAAAGGCCAAAATATTAAATATGGATGCGTTAAATAGTAAGTTGCATCATCATAGAAAAGACAAGAGCCTATCCTTGCTCCAATTAATAAAGAAATTACTACTGTTAAAAAAAAATCATCACAGAGTTCTTTTTTATCTTTTAGAATGGCATCTTTTTTTATATTTTTTGAATAAATTAGATATGCAGTTGCAAAAGCAAAAATGTACATGACTGCATACCATCTTATTGGTAACCCATTAATTACGTAGGGACTAATCCATGTTGGATAATTTACGAACATTACCATAGTCGAATTATACGACTTTGACTCTTCTTTAACAATTATTAGAGCTATTTAGATTATCTTAATGACTTAATTTTTTGAATTTTGTTGAAATTATATGCAACAACACACAATATACAAACTTTTGAAATTCCTCTTTTTCAAAAAGAGATTTATTATTTTCCTATGAAAAAATTACTGGTTGTTACATTTTTAGTATTACTTTCTTTATCTCAAATATTTTCTTCTCCTTCTTTTGAGAGATATTTAGCACCTACATCAGTCCAGTACACTACTTCAACACAAGAATCTGCTGTGAATGCAGCATCTCTTTCAGAAATGCTATATGCATTGGGAAATCTGTATAGCTACTTAGATACCAACTATCTATATGACATCGATAATACCAAAATGAAGAATGCTGTAATTTCTGCAATGATAGATTCTCTTGGCGATAAGTATTCATACTACATAGCTCCAGATGAAGCTGAAGAATATAAAGAAGAAACTGACGGGAAGTACGTTGGTATAGGAACATATTTAACGAAAGTAAACCCAACGTTCATTGATTGGGATGATCCATCTACTTACATGGTAATAATAACTTCTCCATTCCCAGGAGGACCTGCAGACAGAGCTGGCTTACGCGCTGGTGATATGATTAGCCACGTCAATGGAGAAGAGATATACGAATTAGATGCTAATAGCGCTAGTAAGCTAATTAGAGGAGAAAGGGACACGCCTATTACCCTTACCGTCCATCGAGGTTCTGCTGTTTTCGATATTACTCTTACGCCAGAGGAAATAACAACACCATCCACCTCTTCAGGCATACTGAATGATGATATTGGCTACTTGGCTATAACAGAGTTTAGTAAGACAACCTTTGATAGCGTAAAGGAAGATATTGCAAAACTTCTTGAAAAAGGTGCCACAAGCCTCATTATTGACCTAAGAAATAATGGTGGTGGCAACGTTGACTCTTCACTGAGCATTGCCAATATGTTCGTAGAAGAAAATAAAGTGTTGATGACAACTAAATTCAAAGAAAGTGCATCCAACAAGAACACTGTATATACTTCTACAGATTACCTTGCTGTTGACAAAAACTTCCCTATTGTTGTTCTTGTAAATGGAGGAACTGCAAGTGCTAGCGAGATTCTTACAGGTGCATTGAGAGATAATAATCGTGCACTTGTTGTTGGTTCACAAACCTATGGTAAAGGCATTATGCAGTACTCTGTATCATTTATGGGAGGGTATTTAAACTTAACTGTCGCAAACTATTACACTCCAAGTGGAGCTTCAATCCACGAGATTGGTATTACTCCAGATTTTGTTGTAAACACTCCAGATTATACAGATGAAGAATTAGAGGCTTACTCTGAATTTTTGAAAACAGATGCTATAAAAGAATGGCTTAATAGTCATCCTGATTATTCAAAGGAAAACATCCTAGCCTTTGCAGATCACTATAGTGATACTAGTGTTCCAAAAGAGCTCTTATGCTTGTTAATGCGTAACGAATATATCTACTCACTTGATTACGATAAACGTCCTGTTGCTGATCCAGATTTTGATACACAGTTAGCTAAAGCAATTGAAGTAATCAAAAGTGGTATAACAGTTGAAGAAGTGAATAATAACAGTAATAAAAGTGCAGAAGTAGAGGTACAAAATCAATGAGGCTTTTCCTATTAGATAAAAGCTATGATGGTTCTAATCTTTACAGCCTAAAAAAGAGAGATATCCAATATCTAGAAAAGGTTTTGCGCCTAAAAGAAGGAACAGTATTCACTGCAAAAGACTCTAGTGAAAACTACTATAAAGCAACAATTCTTTCTGATGGTGTACTCTCACTTATTCCAACTACAGATATAGAAGATACTCTTCTTGATGCTCTTTCATCTTATATGGGCCCATTTGTCCCTATCGATATGTATATTTCAATTCTCAAAGGAAAGAAAAATGAAACTGTGGTAAGAGCACTAACAGAGATAGGAGTAAGAAAGATTACATTCATTTCCACTCGCTACACCCAGGAATCAGATTTCTCCTCTCACCAAAAAGAAAGACTAGAGATAATTGAAAAAGAAGCTGTTCAACAGTGTGGAGGAAAGACCCCTATTCTCTCTGGTCCAATTAGCTTTGAAGAAGCTATAAAAGTGGCAGAAGGAAGAAAACTAATACTTCACCAAGCACAAAGAGGAAAAACAAAGTCCCTTAATGAACTTTTTTCTGAAGATAAAAATCTTAAAAAAGTCGTATCATGCTTCATCGGTCCAGAAGGAGGCTTTTCTGATGAAGAGTGCAATTTTGCAGAAGAAAATAACACTATTCCCGTACTTTTGAATACAAACATCCTTCGTGCTGAAACCTCTGCGGTTTACACAGCAGCTGCCATTCAGGCAATTTTACAGAATTAAATCTTAAAATTTTTATATTGACTTATACTATTTCCCCCTTAATACTATCCTAACCTGGGGGGAGGTAGATTTGAATGTAACACTAATAGGCAAAAGTACTGCACTTTTCAAAGCTCTTTCTGAAGTAATAAATGAAAATGACACATTAACTGAATTTAATAATGATGTTTCTTCATTAAAGTTAGTAGCTGGAGATATAGTCTTTATTGCGTCTGAAGATTTTGATTTCATCAAAAGAGTAAGAATAACAATTCCTTTATATGTGCCACTTATTGTCTTTACACAAAAAAGTACATGGTTCACTTTAGTTGATTCTCTTGGAATATCTGTTTTGCATACTCCAATTACCATGTTAAAGCTCAGGAATATCATTGAAGATGGAAAAGCTTTTTCAAGAGCTAACTCTTTCCTACTTCAATTTATTGCTGGCAACAGCAGAAAGACACAAGAACTTAGAAATAGCATTATCTACTTTGCAAAGAACGCTCTTCCTCTTCATTTAAATGGAGAGACAGGAACAGGCAAAACCCTTGCGGCAAAACTAATTCATAGCTTACAAAACCATAAAAAAGAACTTGTTTATATAAACTGTGCCAATTTAAATTCAGCTATTGCTGATTCAGATCTATTCGGCCATACAAAAGGGGCATTCACTAATGCCGTAAATCCACGAAAGGGTCTTATCAATCAAGCAAACGAATCTACACTTTTTCTTGATGAAATAGAAAATCTTCCTTTAGACAAACAAGGAAAGCTCTTAGATACTATCGAAAATGGATTCTATCGCAACATTGGTGATGACAGTGCACAAAAATCTACATTTCGTCTTATAACAGCAGCCCAAAGCTCATTAGAAGAATTAGTAGACAAGAAGAAACTAAGAAAGGACTTTTACTATAGAATTTCTAATTTAAATATTAATATTTCCCCTCTCAGAGATCATAAAGAAGATATTCCCGAAATTGTATTGCATTATGAAAACAAGAATAAAATAGAAAAAGGACGGATTACAGATTGTACCCCGTTAATGCAATCTGAGTGGAAAGGTAATATTCGTGAGCTTATACACTACTTAGATAGAGTTTTTAGCCATGTAAGACACTAGATAAAAGAGTTTCCTTTTTATTACTTATTTAAGCTATTTTCTTTAGTTATCTAATGTTATAAATATTTTCACACAAATGTGAAAAACGTGTTAAAAACTATTGTTAATTTTAGTTTTTCACATTTTTCACAATTGCCCTTTTAATATTAAATAGTTATATAATTTCTATAAATTTGAGGGGGAATTTTTTTATTGTATTTCTTTATATTACAATAAATTAAATAAACATGTTATTATTATCACAAATTGTCGTTTATCTCTACTATATTTTGAGTTTTTCACACTCTAATTCTTTATTGTGCAAAAATGTGAAAAAAATGTTAAAAACTCATATTTAGTGTATTTTTTCATATCTAAGGCTCTTAAGAAAAAAGTATTATTGTTAAGAGACTTTTCAAGCTATATAATCTTTAATATGGCATGTGTATACGGAATAGGAAATCCATTGATTGATTATATTTGCTCTGTCACTGAAAAAGACCTAGCAGATTTAAATTTAAGTAAAGGAACTATGCTTCTTATCGACAGCGATAAGCAAAACGAGATAGTTGAACACACTAAAGGAAGAGATATTATATACTCATGTGGAGGATCATGCCCAAATACAATGGTAACCCTATCCTCCCTTGGAGTAAAAACTATACTTGCAGGAAGTATAGGAGATGATAATCTTGGTAGAGAGTATCGTTTACGCCTAAAAGAAAGCAACGTAATAGATCAGCTCGTAACAAAAAAAGAAAGTGTGACTGGAACATCAATAATTCTTTTAACTAACGATAAAGAAAGAACTATGAATACATATTTAGGCGCAAATAGATTATTTACGCCAGAAGATGTTGTTGAAGAGTCTGTTCTACAAGCTGATTTATTCTATTTCACAGGTTATATGTGGGATACAGATAATCAAAAAAAATCTGTCCTAAAAACTCTTAAGTTATTTAAAGACAAAGGAAAAAAGATTGCTTTTGATGTTGCTGATCCATTTGCTGTAGGACGCTATAGGCAAACATTCCAAGAGCTAATAGCTGACTATTGTGATATTGTTTTTGCTAACAGTGAGGAAGCAAGATATTTAATGGATAACTACGATCCATATGAATGTTGCAGAAGTCTTGGTAAACTATGTCCTATTGCTATTGTAAAAAATGGCAAGAAGGGTTCTTTTATCTCAAACAACAGAGTTATAACTCAAATACCATCCTATGGCACTAGCATCCCTGTAGATACTACTGGCGCAGGAGATACATATGCATCGGGATTCCTTTACGGCTACCTCACAGGTAGAGATTTAGTATCTTCATGTAATATTGCTTCCTACCTTGCAGGTGAAATAATAGCTAGAATAGGTGCGCAATTTGATAAAGATTCCATTGTGAAGCTTAAATCATTTATCGATAAAAACTTTCCAATATAGTGTAAAAAATGACTCTCTAATCATTTTCTATTAGGGAGTCATAACATTCCAATTATTTAAAATTAATAATTTTGGCTTACTAACTCAAAATAAGACTGTGGATGAGCACATACAGGACACTTTTCTGGAGCTTTCTTTCCAATTACGATATGACCACAATTTCTACATCTCCAAACCATTTCGCCATCTCTAGAGAAGACAAGACCCTCTTTAACGTTCTTTAGAAGTGCAAGATATCTCTTCTCATGCTCTTTTTCAATTTCACCAACAAGTCTGAACTCTTTTGCTATCTTATCGAAACCTTCTTCTTCAGCTTCCTCTGCAAATTTTTTGTACATATCTGTCCATTCATAGTTTTCACCACTTGCTGCTTCTTTTAAGTTCTCGAGAGTGCTCTTTATCTCTCCACCCTCTAAGTACTTAAACCACATTTTTGCATGTTCTTTTTCGTTATCTGCTGTTTCTAGGAATATAGCTGCAATCTGCTCATATCCATCTTTTTTAGCCTTTGAAGCAAAGTATGTATACTTGTTTCTAGCCTGACTCTCACCTGCAAAAGCAGCCATTAAATTTTTCTCTGTCTTTGATCCTTTTAATTCCATATAAAATATCCTTCTTTAATAAATGGGAAGACACTTTCCCTTATCTGTAATATAACCCCAATGACAAAAATAGCAAAGAAAAAGACATGCCGTAAGACATGTCTCAAGATTTACTTTACAGGTATTATCCTTACCTGTTTATATAAGCCTTCGCCTTCGCTCTTTGTCTCTACACCTTCGTAATCATTTAAAGCCGTATGAACAAGTCTTCTTTCAAAAGGATTCATTGGGTCAAGAAGTCTGCTTCTGCCACTTCTCTTTACAATTTCAGCAACCTTATATGCATTTCTAATAATCTGTTCCTCATGTCTCATTCTATAGTTTTCACTATCGATAACAATCTTAATATCTGGATCAAGATTACCAGCATATACATTAACAATTAACTGAATAGCATCTAGGTTTTTACCTTTTCTACCAATGATATAAGAAGAATCGTTTGATTCAATATCAATACCAACCTTATTCTCTCTCCTATACTGAATAGAGGCCTTTCCGTCATAACCCATCTTTTCAATTAAAGTATTAACGAAATCTATTACCTTTCTTTCTGTATCATTCTCAGCATCAAGGTTCTTTCCTTCCACCTCTTCTCTTTCATTCTCTTTGCTTTCGTCTCTATCATCATCTTCTCCATAATAGACACGAATTTTACATTGAGGCTTTTTAAATAAACCTTTCTTTACTGTCTCGATAACCTCTACATCAAAGTCTTCGCCATTTAGGTTTAACTCTTCAATAGCTTTATTTCTTGCTTCTTCTTCAGTTCTACCTTCAAAATCTTTATACATTTATATTGCCCCTTAATTATCTTTTATTTTTCTTAGCAGCTTTCTTTTGTGCTTTTTGTGCATCTTTTTCTGCTATTTCCTCTTTATATCCAGCTACCTTTTTCTTGTTAGTAATAACTTGCTGAATAATTGAAAGAGCATTTGACATTGTCCAATAAACAAGTAGTCCTGATGGAGCATTGTAAAGCACAAAGAAGAAGATAATTGACATACCATATGTCATGAACCATGTCATACCTTTGCTTCCAGAAGAAGAACTTGTAGTACTCTGAGTAATCTTCATTGAAAGGATCATAGATACTGTATAAATAATTGGTAATAAATGTATCTGTGCTCCTAAGAGAGGAAGATTAAATGGAAGAGTAAAGATTGTCTCCGGTATAGATAAGTCTGGAATCCAACCAGGAATAAACATAGCACCTCTTAGAGAGAAATCTTTATTCAAAAGTCCATATAGACCGATGAAAATTGGGAACTGTATAAGCATTGGGATACAAGAACCCATTGGATTAATTCCCTCTTCTTTATATAACTTTGCAACTGCTGCGTTCTGTGCTTGTGGATCGTCCTTATATTTCTCCTGAATCTCTTGCATCTTTGGTTGCAATGCACTCATCTTTGCTGTAGATTCTGTTCCCTTCTTTGAAATTGGGATAAGGATAAGCTTAACTAAAATAGTAAGAAGAATAATTGCAACACCGTAGTTAGGAATTAAGAAATAGAAGAGTTCAAGGGCATATTTCAATATCTTTTCAAGCCAACTTAACCAAGATACATCTAAAGCCTTCTTTAAATTATGATTCTCAAGACCAAATATATTGTTATTAGCTTTATCATAAATACCTAATGTTGAAGAAAGCTGTGGTCCACAATAGAAAGAGAATACATCTGTAGTCTTGTTAACAGAAGAAGACTGACGTGTCATGTAAATAATATTCTTCTGCGGAATAGTTGTTCCTGCTTCTTGAACAGCTTCGCTCTTATTTATAATTCCTTTTGTTTCAGGGATAAGTAAATAAGCAAAATACTTACCAACAACACCTACCCAATCCATCTCATCATATGATGTGAAGGATCCAGAATTAACAGTCTTTCTATTATTCTTATTTGCAAGCTTATAGTAGACTCTTCTGTAGTCATAATTTCCATTAAGAGATTCAAACTCAGGTCCAACTTGAGATCCTACAGACAATGTATACATCGCATTATTTAGCGAAACAGGTATAACTGAGCCATCTTCTGTATAAATAGAAACCGCAAGCTGAATCATATACTCATCATTTTCTGGAACAGCATATTTCTTTTCAATTGTAAATAGCTTTCCTGTTGCTGTTTCCTTGTAAGAACGAGTAAATGTAACCTGGGTAATCTTGTCTGACTTGCCAGCTATGCTCTTTTCTTCGATTGAATATGCAAATAAATCGTCAATAGCTGAAGTCTTATCATCTCCCCAGTACATCATAAATGATGAATCATCATCTCCTTCTTTTATGACAAGATTGACATCATTCTTTTCATCATGAACAGAATCAATAGTACCACCTTTAGGATCAAAGGTTATAGCTAGTGAAGGCGTAGTAACAGTAAACTTATTGCTATCTGTTACACTACCTTGCGCTTCGTATGATTCTGGATTATTTAGGTAAATAATATCGTCGGTGGTTTCTACCGTCGTAGTAGTATCTACTACATCTTGATTGTTTGACATAAGGCTCTGTTGAAATGTCATACCAATAGTAATGACAATTACACAAAGTATAATTGCAATGATAGTATTCCTATCCATTTTTTCTCCTAAATGGATCTATTCTCAGTGCCTGGAAAGATGGAATAGGAACTCTGCTGATGAGGAAAAAAGGAACTATTTCCCGTTAAACCTGTCTAACAACTCTGTAAAGTTAGACTCAAGCAAGGAAAAACTGGAAACCTTCCCAGGATATACAATGAGGACATAGTCCTTAGTAATTTCTGTTGATTGGTCTTGGTAAGCATGTCTCTTTTGATAATTTCGAAAAATCTCTTTGGCTCTTCGCCTTAAAAGATTCCTGTCTACTGCTCTTCCATAGTGCTTTGCAGGAATGACAATAATTCTATCAAAACCTAGACTATTATCTATACCAATTAATCGCATTCCAAGACACGAATAAGTTTTTCCTGCCTTAAAAATGCGATCAATATCATCTTTTTTTCTTATAATTTCTATCTTAGAAAGGCTTCTTCTCATCACTTACAGTGAGGCTGTATCTACCTTTAGCTCTTCTTCTAGCTAATACTTTGCGGCCACCTTTTGTTGCCATTCTTGCGCGGAATCCAAACTTTCTTGTTCTCTTAGTCTTACTTGGCTGGTAAGTTCTGATACCTTTAGTGCTCATGCTCTAACTCCAATTTTTTAACGCTTCTCAGCGATGAATTTTCTTTATATATCGACACTCGTCGTCAATTTTAAGATTCTATCAATCCATGGCTATGTAGTCAATAACCAATAAATAGTTACAGTGCAAATGAAAACAAAGTTTTATTTATCGCCATCTTTTTTGCATAGAGCCAAAAAATCCTTATAGCCACCTGGAGTACTATTTGGAATCTCAATTGCTCCTACACACTTTTTATAGAACTCTACAGGACCCACACAACCTATTGCAGCATAGATATATCCCATATCTCTTAAGCCCTCTAAAGCTTTTACCAATAATAGCTTTCCAATCTTTTTTCCTTGATACTCATCAAGAACACGAGTTGGACCAAAGAAAGAACGAAAAGTAGCCTCATAGCAAGCATATCCTATGATTTTATCATAATATGTTGCTATATAGAGTGTCACAGGCTGATGAGAAAAACAGACGGTAGCCTCGCCTTTAGCTGAGAGACCTGAGTTTTTTTCTATAAACTCTAATACTCTATATATATCTGGAGTCATAGCTCTTCTTATAACAATGTTTTCCTCTTTTAGTTTCTCTTCAATCTCTGCCACATTTGGCAAATTTAATAGATTTACAAGCATATCCATAGACTATTTCCTCAAAGAAAAAGGTACTCTTGCACTAGAAGGCAAGTTCTCTTTTATAGACTTAATAAACCATGCCATTGATTGAACAGAGTATTCATAGATGGCAATTGCGTTTGCACTCTCAGGTACTTCTTCCAAGTCATAAGGATTGCGTAATGCAACAACAGTTAGTTCTCTTTTTAACTTTGCAATTTCTTTAACTAGATCTATCTGTCCTCTTTTTGAAAGAGCATTGTACGTTCCAATAACAATCTTTTTATAGTTCTTTGCTTCTTCAACAATTTTTGCTATCTCTTCTTTGTCTGGATCAACAGAGATATCTAATCCACTAGAAGAAAATGCTTTTGCCATAGTAGAAGCAAAACTAACCTCTTTATCCTCAGGATTCATTATTGCTGTAACAACAAAAGGATGAGGAGCTATAAATATTGTGTCAGGACCAAATGATAGAGAACTCTTAACTCTATATTTAGTAATTGTTTTTTCACCAATTCTGTTAATTTCTTTCTTACTTTGCTCTATATCAATTGAATCTGTATAACTATTTAACTTTGAAAAGTACTCATCCTTTATTCGTTTAATTCTATTAAATGATTCATCTTGTTTTTCTTGCCAATTCTCATCTTCCATTACTCTCTTCATTGAAGCAACTGCTGTCTCAATAGTGTGTGATATGCAAGCAATATCAATACCAGATAAAAGAGCCTTTCTTGCTCCCTCTTCTGTTGTGTAATGGTCTTTTATTGCACCCATTTCCAAGCAATCTGTCACTACAAGTCCATCAAAATTAAGCTTATTTCTTAATATACCTCTAATAATCTTTTCACTCATTGTTGCTGGATAATTAGAAGGATCTATTTTAGGAAAAAGAATATGTGTAGTCATGATTGCTGGACATGATAGCTTAATTGCATTTATATATGGCTTGAGCTCCGTTTGGAATATCTCTTCTTCAGTTTTATAACACACAGGAAGTCCAATATGAGAATCCACAGCTACATCGCCATGTCCAGGAAAGTGCTTGCAGCAAGAGAAGACGCCTCCCCTCTTTAATCCATGAAGCATTGAAGTTGAGTACTTTATTACATCGTCTGCACTTTCACCATAACTTCTAACACCCAAAATTGATTTTTCTCTTGCAGTATTAATATCTACAACTGGAGCTATGTTAAAGTTTACTCCGCTATTACGGAGTTCTGTTGCTGTAATATAACCACACTCTTCTATGTCATCTGTATTGTCATTACTAGCAAGGGCCATAGCTCCTGGAATAATGGCATAATCATTTGATAAACGTGAAACCATTCCTCCTTCCTGATCTATCATTATAAAAGGATGGAGAGAGGTATTTTCATAGATAAATTTATCTAGAAATGCAGTTAATTTTTCTAGTTGTTCTTTTGACTCTACATTACGCTTAAATAGGATGATATTTCCTATTTTCATTTCCTTTATTATAGATAATGTCTTCTCATCTGGAAACAAACCAGGAAAACCAACAACAAAACGCTGACCAAGTTTTACTAAAGAATCCATACTTAATACCTCCAAAATTCTTTTGCTCTAAAAGCAAACTTATCTTCGCTTTCTTTAAGCATCTCCCAATTATTCTTTTTTATCTCTCTTATTGTCTCTATTGACTTAAAATCTATACCTAAAAGCGTATTCATTTTAGCCCCAGGTAAACCACCTTGACGAGGTAAAAATGAAAGCTTATCTCCATAAAGAGAATCTACTGTCAAAAGAAAAGAGAGAGCACTTCTTATTCCATTAAATTCTCTCCTATTTGTTACTATTGCTTCAACTCCTGAACAAACTTCTCCACTATATTTTGAAAAAGAAGGAATAAATGAATATGGTGCAAAAACAATACCTGGAAGTGAAAGCTTATTAAGTTCTCTCGCTAATTTCCATTCGTCAATAAAAGGAGCTCCCATAAAGGAAAACGGACTAGTTGTCCCTCTTCCTTCAGATATGTTAGTCGCTTCAAGTAAGCAAAATCCTGTATATAAAACAACATTATTAATTGAAGAAAGAGCTGGAGATGGGCTAACCCAATTAGGACTATATTCATCAAAATAAAGATCTGCTTTGTAATTTAATAAAGGAATAACAGTAAGAGAGACATCTAACTTTTCCTCTTCTTTTATCATTGTTATTGTTTCGCCTATTGTCATTCCATAGCGAAGTGCAAGTGGATAAATGCCAACAAAACTCTTATATTTTTCATCAAGAACAAAGCCTTCAACAGAACGTGTTATAGGGTTTGGTCTATCTAATACAATTAACTCTTTTCCTTCCTTTGATGCGAAATGCATTAAATTATATAGACTAGAGAGATATGTATAGCATCTCATTGAAACATCTTGCACATCATATACTATTGCATCGATATCCTCTAATTTCTCTTTAATTACATTTTCATCATTCTTTCCATAGAGTGAAATTACTTTAAGGCCTGTTTCTCTGTCTATTTCATCTTCAAATTCTTCTCCCGCTGCTTTTGCTCCACTCTTTCCATGCTCTGGCGCAAGAAGAATACGTAAATCAAAACTTTTTTTTATTATCGAACTTGTTGTTTCTAATTCTGAATTAAGGGAAGCAGAAGAGACCATAAGAGCTAATCTTTTTCCTTTTAGTGAAGAAAAGAGAAGCTTAGAGTTATCAACAGCAAGAATCATAATACAACCTTTCCCATTACAACGGGCTCGTTAGCACCTGTAGAGCGAGGAGCATTATTAGGAATATTATTAAGCCTTTCGTTTGCAAGAATAGCAAAAGCTATCGCTTCTTTTGCATCTGAAAACTCATTTTTTTCAGAGAGTATTCCTGTCCTTTTATTTAGCTCTTCCATCATTGTAGAATTAGAAGCACCACCTCCCCCAACAAGAATTTTATCCGGTTTAAAAGGGAAGAAACTATTTATAGCAATATTAACACACTCAGCAGTCAATGCAGTAACTGTCCTAAGAATATCCTCTTTGCTTATGTCTTCAGTCATTTTTAATAGCCTATTAATGTATTTTTCTCCATAATATTCACGTCCGGTTGTTTTTGGAGGCTCTTTTTTTAAATAAGGATCATTTAGTAAAAAAGAAAGAAGTTTATCATTAACTCGTCCCTTTTTTGCCCAATCTCCATTTTTATCATAACGCATAGAAAAAGAAGAAAATCGAGAAACGAGATTATCTAAAACCATATTTCCTGGCCCAGTATCGAAGGCAATAACATCAGACAAATCAAAGTCTTTTCCTATCAGCGTTATATTTGCTATACCTCCAATATTTAATAATCCATAGTTAACATTTTTATGCCCATATAAAATATATTCAGTATAAGGAACAAGTGGTGCGCCCTGTCCTCCGTGAGCAAGATCACTTACACGAAAATCAGAAACAACTGGGCATCCAAGATATGATGAGACAACAGCACTCTCACCCAACTGAAAAGTAGAACGTACTGTATGACCAACATAATTAACGCTATTTGGCTCATGATAGAACGTATGGCCATGAGAACCAACAAAAGCAATGTCTTTTTTATTTATTCCACTCTTATCTAGAAGAATTGAGCATGCTTTTTTCATCTCCTCTCCTAGTGCAAAATTCATTCTAGATAGGTCTCTTGAACCACCTTCATTTCCTTTAGCAAGTCGTAAGAGTTCATTTCTAAAGTCTTCTCTATACTCGATAGAAACAAAGTCTACTAGCTCTACAACAGTATTTATAGAACATCCACTAATAGAGACAAGAGCAGCATCCATTCCATCTGCTGAAGTTCCACTCATTAAGCCAATGGCATACTTTTTTTCCATATCTATTTTCCAAAGAAAAATGAGAATGCTTTTAGTAAACTATCATTCCAAAAACGCCAAGAATGATTTCCTGTAGCATAATATTGTTCGCATTCTATTTCTAAATTCTTTAAATAATTACCTAGTCTCTTATTTTGGCTGTATAGTTTATCTTCTGTTCCACATGAAAAGAAAAGTTTTGGACATTTTTTTGCATTTTTAAATAGATAATACAAATCATCCTCATCCTTTACTTTTTCCCTTATAGCTTTTCTCTCTTTTGTATTGTGTTCAATAAACCATTCTTTTATATCGCAAACAGATGAAAACGCACCACATCCATTGAAGAAATCAGGTCTTAAAAGTGCACATTTCATAGCACCATAACCACCCATAGAGAGTCCCATTACATACCACTTTCCAGAAAAACGGAATGTCTTATTTATCCAAGACGGAAGCTCATCTATTATGTAATCAAGATAATTAAGCCCATAATCCATATTCATATAAAAAGAACGCTGTACTTCTGGCATGACAAGAATAACGCCATATTCCCTAGCATATTGCTCACAACTAGTATAACGAGTCCAACCAGAAGCATTATCACTTAATCCATGAAGAAGCATAACTATTGGTGCTTTTTCTAAATCTACATTATCAGGAACAGTAACAATTATATCCGTCGCCATATCTAATACAGATGAAAAATAATCAATTCTAAAATATGACATTATTAACCTTTTACTGATCCAACAGTTAATCCTTTTACAAAGTACTTTTGTAAAAATGGATATAAAATAATAATAGGAAGCGTGCTTGTTATAATAACGGCACTCTTAATAGAAATAGAAAGAGAAGCAGTATCTGTAGAAGCAGATGAACTATCTCCAACAACCATCGTTCCATTTACAATGTTTCTTAAGAATAACATTACTGGGTATTGCTTACTATTTAGATAGATAAGGCTGTTAAACCAATCATTCCAGAAAAATACTGCATAATAGAGCCCTATTGTTGCTATAGCAGCAGTCGAAAGTGGCAAAATGATTTGAGGAAGCATTCTAAAATAATCAATTCCATCTATTAGCGCTGCTTCTTCAATTTCTGATGGTAACCCTCTAAAAAAGTTCATTAGGATAATTAGGTTAAATTGATTGATAGCAAAAGGAATAAGAATAGCAAATCTTGTTCCCGTAAGATGAAGCGATGATATAAGAAGATAGTTAGGAATCATTCCTCCAGCAAAGAACATAGAGAAAACCACCATCTTCCTTAGAATTCCATTAGCTTTCAAATATGACTTAGATAATGGATAAGCAAAGCATATAGTCATTATTAAGGCTATCAACGTACCAAAAATTGTATATATAAAGGTATTTAAATATGCTCTAAAGAAATTTGGGTACTTAAAGATTTGTTTATATGCTTCAAAATTCAAACCTACAGGCCATAAAGCTACTTTATTATTAATAATTGCTTTTGGACTAGATAGTGATAAAGCTAGCATATAGATAAAAGGAACGATGCAGATTAATAAAGTAAAAATCATCGTAACCCAAACTATAATATTGAATATTCTTCCTCCTGCCGAGGTGTCTTTAACTCTTGCCATTATTCTTATCCCTAATAAATTCCATCTCCAGTAAGGCTGCGACTTAATGCATTTGAAGATGAGACTAGAATTAAGCCAATGATTCCTGAAAATAATCCGATAGCTGTTGCATAGCTATAATTTTGGTTTGTTAGACCAACTCTATATACAAGTGTATCTATAATGTCACTCACGCCTGAATTAGTAGGAGTATACATTAATAATACCTTTTCAAATCCTAATGATAATAATCTTCCAACTTCAAGAATAAGCATTACCATAATTGTTGGAAGAATAGATGGTATAGTTACATAAAAAATCTGTTTAAACTTCGATGCACCATCTATTTCTGCTGCTTCATATAAATCGTCATTAATACTTGTTATAGAAGCTAAATATATAATTGCTGTCCAACCTGTAAACTGCCAAGCATTAGATAAAACATAAAGCATTCTAAAATACTTTGGTTCATTCATGAAATAGATAGGTTTTCCACCAAAATTAACTATTATTCTGTTGAGAATACCAGAAGATGGAGAGAGTATTTCACTCATTATTGCTATGACGACAACTGTAGATATAAAGCGTGGCATATAGCTAACAGTTTGAACTACTTTCTTTGTTTTTTTGGGTTTAAATTCGTTAAGTAAAATTGCAAATATAATTGGGAGTGGAAATGTTATTACAATATTTGTAATTGATAGAACTATTGTATTTTTAAATGCATTCCAAAAAGCAGGATCCTTCATAAACATTTTAAAATATCTTAATCCAACCCATTCAGTACCAAAAATTCCCTTTCCAGGACGATAACGACGGAAAGCTAAAACATTACCAATTAGTGGAACGTATTTAAAAACTATGAAATAAATTACAGGAACAACCATCAAAACATAAAGCTGCCAATATTTTTGGATATGCTTTCTTTTTAATGAAGGATTCTTTTCTATTTTTGTATTGTTTTTTCCCATATCAAACCATAAAACGGAAGGGATAAGCTCCCTTCCGTATAAATATCACTTCTAGCGATTATAAGTTATCATTGTAAAGCTGGCAGAGCTTATCAATCTGAAGAGCCTTCATCTCATTTACATATGTATTCCAATCTGTATCAAGACTCTTTCTTCCTGTTAGGAAAGCATCCATCCAAACTTCTAGCTTATCTGCTAATGGTGTAACAAGCATTGATGCTTCTTCTGCTGTAATATCATCAAACTTAGGTGTAGGTGGTATATACTGAATTACATCGCCCATCTCTTCGACAGCTTTGTTAATATTAGCATAGTTTTCATCGTACTTTGTCATTTCACGTGAGTTAATCCATACAAGCTGTGTTACATCTGAACCACAACCATACTGAAGCTGCATATACTTATAGATGCCTTCGCTAGCATTCTTAATTTCATCAGAATACTCAATTTTTCCATCTTTCATTGTATATGTAACACCTTCTACACCAATACACCAAATCTTAGAATTTTCTTCAGAGAAGAACATCTCATCAACTGCTCTTACAACTTGCTCAAAATCTGCTCTTTCAGCTGTCTTTGCAGGGAACATTATTCCAGATCCTAATCTATCCTTCTGCTGATGATGTGCACCCTTTGGACCTGCAAGAGCTGGATACATCTGGAGCTTAAAGCCTTCAATTTCACTAGCTGCTTCTACGCCACCAATCTGATCGTAGTAAGCCCAAGTTGCCATAGAAGAACCTGTTGCCATCTTTCTTGACCATGTTCCGCCATCGATTGGGTCTGCCATTTCTGGATCTAATAATCCTTCTGCATAAAGCTTAGAGAAGAATTGGAAGTAAGACTTCATCTCTTCAGAGATAGCTGCAGAGAAGAATTCTTTCTTTTCATAATCCCAAGATAAAACTTTTGATCCACCTGCACCATTCTTTCCAATAGAAAGACCAAATGAAGGCATTGTCATTCTATAGAGAACTCTTGGTCCTGCAAGGATAGTTAATGGGTATGATTCTGGATAATCAGCCTTATAAGCTTTTAATATTTCATATAAATCATCAAATGTCTTAGGAGCTTCAAAGCCTTTCTTTTCTAGATAGTCTTGTCTTAAAATTAAACCGCCATCATAGAATGGAACGTCTGTAATAGATGGAAGATAGTAATACTTGCCATCAGCAAGACGTTTTTTGTCTAATTCATCCTGAACTCCATACTTTTCAATAAGTTTATTATAATTTGGTGTCCATTCTGAATAATCAGAGATAGGAACAATTGCTCCATTAAGAGCTAAAGATGCATTTTCACCTGTTGTTGACTGATAAAGAATAACATCAGGTGCATTTGTTCCTGTATTTAAAGCAAGAGAAACCTTTGTACTATAGTCAGCAATTGGAATAGGTTCAAATGTAGCAATTGCATTTGCATTCTTCTGTGTTTCTTGGAAAGCTAGCCAACTTTCTTTAAATGGAAGAGTTGCATTATCTGAATAATAAGCTGTAAATTTTACAGGTCCTGTTGTCTCACTTGTTGTACTCTGTGCGCCTTGAGCACTAAGAGAAAAAATAGCAAAAACAAGTGCGAGTGTGATAATCAGAGCTTTTTTCATAATTCCCTCCTTATGATAAACTCTACTTAAGTAATAAATTTTCCTTTTTTATTTGTAAGAAAATAATAAAGTTCATCTTTTAATAATGCAAACAATTTTTATGCTTATATTTATTCAATTTGAAATTTTTTTTAAAAACATCTATTTTCTAATTGTTAAATATAAAGATATAAAAATATAATTTTGCTATGGAAAACATCAAAACTATTACAGAAGAAAGAAACCCCCTATCAAAAGATATAGATGAAAAATCAACAATTGAAATATTAAAAATAATGAATGAGGAAGATAAAAAAGTTCCTTTTGCAGTGGAAAAAGCTCTTAAAGAAATCGCAATTGTTACAGATGATGTTGTAAATGCTTTTAAAAATAATGGTAGGCTTTTTTATATAGGTGCAGGCACAAGTGGAAGACTTGGTGTATTAGATGCATCAGAGTGTCCTCCAACATTCGGTGTAAGTGAAGAAATGGTCCAAGGAATAATTGCAGGAGGTGAAAAAGCACTCACACATTCTGTTGAATGGGCAGAAGATAATGAAGAAGAAGCAAAAAAAGAACTAATAAAAAGAAGTTTTTGCAAAGATGATGTTCTCATAGGAATTTCGGCTAATGGAAGAGCTCCTTATGTAATTGGTGCTATGAAATATGCCATCTCTTTAGGTGCTAAAGTTGGCGCTATATGTAATAATCCATCAACTTCTATGTTTGATTTAGTGGATAGAGACCATCAAATCTACCTTCCAGTAGGTTCTGAAATAATTACTGGATCAACAAGGCTAAAGAGTGGAACATCTCAAAAACTTGTACTAAATATGATTACGACAACTGCAATGATTCGTATAGGAAAGGTCTATAACAATCTTATGGTAGATATGAAACCAGTAAATAACAAATTGATTAAAAGAGCAGAAAATCTAATAAGAGAAATAACTGGTTGTTCAGAAGATAGAAGTATTAAACTACTAAAAGAAAGTAATAATAATACGAAACTTGCAATAACAATGGAATTAACAAAACTAGATAGTGTTGCTGCAAAAAAAATGTTAGAAGATAATGATGGTTCTATAAGAAAGGTATTGGAAAAACTGAAATGACATATGGTGCTATTGATGGCGGTGGAACAGGATCAAGAATACTTATAAAAAATGAAAAAGATGAAATCTTATTTAATAATATTGGCCACAGTACAAATATATACTCAGTAGGAAAAGAAAAAGCATTAGAAAACATATTATCTTTAATATCATCATATCCATATAATATAGATTCTCTATGTATTGGCTCTGCTGGATTGGGACGAGAAAAAGAGATTCTTTACTTTAAAGAAGAGATAAAAAAGAAATATCCAAACACGAAATTATATATTACGAATGATATTGAAACGCTTCTTGTTGGAGCAATAGATGGATTATCTGGTTGTGCTCTTATTAGTGGTACTGGATCAATAGCTATGGCAAGACTAGACGATGGCTCAATAATTCGTAAAGGTGGTTTTGGCTGGCGACTGGGAGACGAAGGCTCTGCTTGGTATATTGCAGACGAGGCAGTAAGGAGAGCTTTAAAAAGCACTGAAAATAGAGAAATTAAATCTTTATTACCAAACAAAATAGTTGAATTTTTTAATCTAAAAAGTATTTCAGATATAATACAAATATGGAACAATAAAGATACAACAAAAGAGTATCTATCTTCTTTTTCAATAGAGGTATATAACTTAGCAAAAAAAGGAGATATTCTTTCAAATAACATAATGAATGATGCATCTCGAGAACTATTTGATTTGCTTAACTCTCTTTTTATTGAAAATAAAAACCTTATATACAATCCAATACTACTCTCTGGAAGTGTCCTTGAAAAAAATGACATTATTCGTAGTAAGGTAATATCACTTATAAGAGAAAAGAATAAAGAAGCAAATATTGTAATAGGTAGCAATAAAGCTCTAGAGGGAGCTTTAAAAATAGCTTGTAATATTTAAGGTTTGTATTTGACAGCAACAATCTTATTAATTCTATTCTCAGGAAAAAATTGATTCCAAGTATTTACTATTCTTTTTTCTTCCATTTTTAATAGTGATTTTGACGAAAGGGAAGATGGAAGAACATAAAGAATGCCTTTATTTAAATCTTTTAAAGATGCAATTTTAGTACATGAGCTAAGCCTTATTCCAGAAATTATAGGCCATGCTTCATAGTACTTATGAAAAGAAATATCAATGTTATTCTCTCTTAAGTATTCAAGTACGCCATCCCAAAGAGTTTTATCTTTCATATAATATACCCTCTTCTACTTCGTACTTTTTATAATCTTTCATGCTTTCATTATATTCTTCATTTGGAAGAAAGGTAAAAAAAGCTTGGCTATATGGAGGAAGTGATGACAAAACACTACCCCTTTTTTTACTATCTAGCTCTAATAAAACATCATCAATAAGAAGAATAGGCTCCTTATTTGTCATCTTAGTATAATATATAGCCTCAGCAATTCTAAAAAGCAAAGAACAAAGCCTAAGTTGACCTGTTGATCCCATCTGAGTAAAAGAACCATATTGAGATAAGATAGCAAATCTATCTCTATGTATACCTGAAGTTGTAGTACACATTTTTATATCTCTTTCGATAGTATTGTTCAGTTCATCTACTACTTCATCTATGCTAGCAAGATCTTTCCATGATGGTTGATATGATATTTCTAAGTCATAATCTGTATCTGAAATAGTAGAAAAAAGAGAAGGAAATATTTTATTAAACTCATAGACAGCCTTACATCTTTCTTCCATTATTGCTAATCCGTAAAGGGCTAAACGTTCATCAAAAAGCTTAATAATTGAGACATCACAACTCTTTATTGCTGCATTTCTTTGAGCCAAAATTGATTTATATAAACGGAGATTATCAAAATAAAGAGGAGAATAAAGACTCATCATTTGATCAAAAAATCTACGTCTATATTCAGGTTCACCTTTTATAAAATTAATATCCTCATGACAAAAAACTATGCAAGGAAATTGATAGATAAGTGACTTACGGTCCTTTATTTCTTTTCCGTCAAGCATTATTTTTCTTTGCTTATTATAGTACGAAATGCCTACTTTACCCTTTTCATCTCCATCTATAAAAGTACCATTAATTGAAAATCCTTCTTCGCTATGTTTAGTGCATTCTTTTAATATGGAAGTACGAAAAGAAGAACCGTATGAAAGTGTATATACGCACTCAAGTATATTTGTTTTACCTTGGCCGTTTTTGCCATAAAGAATAATATTCTCTGAATCTGTATTAATAACAGTATCAGAGAATATATTTCTAAAATTAGTTGATTTAATAGTTGTAAATCTCATCCCTGCATTGGCATCAGAACAAAGAAATAGTTCTTCTCAGGTTCTGGAGAGAAAATCATTGGGCCATTAAATGTTGATAGCTTAATTTTTAAGAATTCACCATCAATTTTCTTAATTGTAGGCAAAAGTAAACTAGAGTTGAAAGATACTTTAAACGATGGTCCATTATATTCACAAGAAATGATTTGCTTTGAATCACCAAAGTCATTGTTTTCACCGCTAATCATTATTCCTTCTACATTTAAATCAACAAAGATCTTTCTAGATTTAGATTCTGTGAAAATAGATGTAAGAGAAATTGCTTTTTCCATATCATCTACCCCTATTTTGCATTCATATTCTAAATTAGTTGGGATAACACGAGAGTAGTTAGGATAAGGTCCAGCAATTAATGTAGAACTAATTGTTCTATTCTGAACAGTTGCAAAGACATGGGATTGAGTAATAGCGAGAGAAAATAATCCTTCTCCTGATGAAATTAATTTTAATAGTTGTAAGAATTTAACAGGTAAAATTGCAGAAGAAAAATCAGGAAGTTCTTGTTCAAAAGTATTTTCTATATATGCAAGTCTTCTGCCATCTGTTGCAACCATAATTACTTTATCATCTTTTTTCTCAAAGTTTACGCCAGTAAGGAAAAATCTTGATGTTTCTTCAGATACAGCAAAAGATGTTTTGTCAGCCATATCTAAGAATTCCTTCTGAGGTAAAGAGAAGAATAAAGAACTATCGCAAGAAATAATATCAGGGTATTTACTTGCATCCATTGTTTTAAGGTTGGTGTTGATATTTATTTTTGAGTTAGAAGGCTTAATTGTTAGCTTATTATTATCTTCATTAAACTCTAAATCTTCATCAGGCATATTTTTTAAGACGGCTAAAAGCTTGTCACAAAAAACAGTAGTTGAACCTGGAACAATAGTAGTAATAGGTATTGAAGAAGTAAATGATATTTTTGAATCCGTTGCTTTAATTGTTAGTGTATCACCATGATTTTCTAATAAAACATTGCTTGAAATTGATAAAGAGTTTTTTTGACTTGAAAAGTTGCAAGCGTATTCAATTTCCTCTTTTATTGTTGAGCATGGACATATAAATTTCATTTTTCGTATTTTCTCCTATTATCTGAATATAACATATTTATAAAGCTTAGTAGTATTAATAGTACCCCAAAAAAATGTTAAAAACTAACAAATTTCTTTTCATTATATAAATTTACAGTGTTAAAAACTCTGTTGAAAAAGCTCTTCAGAATTTCACAATTAGAAAACATATGTGAAAAAAGAAAAGTGAAAATTTCATTTTTTAACAATTTGAACCGATTTTTTAACACCTTTTACACTTTTTTTTAACACATTTTAAACATTCTTTTTGTTTAATGTATTGTTAACTGCTTCCACAGATTTTTTTATTGAATCATCTGTATCCAAAAGAGACTCTATTTGTATTACAGAGTATCTTACTGATGTATGATCCTTATTTAGGTATTTACCTATATCACTCTGAGTAAAATGACCGTATTTATAAGCAATAAACATAGCTATTTGTCTTGGAATCTTTATGTTTTTGCTTCTGCTTGCTCCTCTCATATCAACAAGTGATACATTAAAGTAATTAGCAACAGCAGTAAAAACGTCATTTATAGAATAATCAACATTAATAGAAACAGGCTCGACTATTACGTTTTTAAGTTGTTCTTTTGCCATCTCTATTGTTGCAGGAGAACCAATTAATTTTGATATGCCACTAATTGTAATTAGGGCACCTTCAAGGTCTCTTACATTAGTTCTAACCGACTGACAGATATAATCGAGTACATTTTCAGGAATATTTAATTTTTCTTCTTTATTTTTTTGTCTAGCGATAGCTAATCTGACTTCATACTCAGGTGGCCTTAAGTCGACGTTTAGGCCACTTGAGAACCTAGTTCGAAGTCTATCTGTTATATCTGTTAATTCAGTAATAGGCCTATCACAGGTAAAAACTATTTGTTTGTTGTTATGATGTAAATCTACAAATGTATGGAATAACTCTTCTTGTGTAGAAGCTTTTTTCTGTAAAAAGTGAATATCATCAATTAAAAGAACATCTGCATTTCTATACATTTTCTTAAACTTATTGTTTGATTCTTTTGATCCAAATGAATCAATAAATTCGTTTGTAAAAGATTCTGCAGTCACATAGATGACATTCATATCTGGATGTTTGTCATAGATATAGTTTCCAATAGCCTGTAATAAATGTGTCTTACCTAAACCTACTCCACCATAAATTAAGCAAGGGTTAAAGTTGCTTGTACCAGGATTCATAGCAATTACTTTGGCAGCTTTATAGGCAATATCTGAATTGTCTCCTTGAATAAAGTTGTCTAGAGTGTATTTCGGGTTTAAAGTAGCATTTTTTTTCTTTTCTACTGTTTTTGTTTTTGAAGATGAAGCTACTTTTCTTTCTTCTTTAGATTTACTGTCTGCTTCTTTGTTTTTTTCAGAGATAATTTTTACTTTAGTATTTTCTCCAATTTTTTCGGACAGAACATTCTCTATTACAGTTTTATATTCCTTTATACCAGTTACAATAAACTCACTAGGAGCTGAAATTGTTACGGTATTATCTTTGATATCTTTTATCTCCAATCTTTCGAGAAACATTTTAGCGCTGGAAGGAAGAATATCTTCCATTTTTTCCTTTGCTTCTTTCCAAAGTTCTAATAAGTCTTCCATAGTCCATAATATGATAAGGCATCGTTTTTTCTAGGGCAATAAGAGAAAAGAAAAATATAGAACTTTAAGTCACCCTATTTAGATGCACTCTCTTAGTTTTTGTTGATAAAAATAGAGCCAACCTATATAATATTTAAATAATCACGCACGCGCGAGATTAAATCCCCACAAAAAAGGAAAATAAATGGAAGAAGAAGAGAAGAAAATTGCAGGTCATACTGCTGACGAACTTCAGGCAGAATTAAAGGCGAGCAATCAATATGATTCGTCTGGAATTACTGTCCTTAAAGGTTTGGAAGCTGTAAGACAAAGACCAGGTATGTACATTGGTTCTACTGGTATTGATGGTCTTCATCATCTTGTCTATGAAGTTATTGATAACTCAATAGATGAGGCTATGGCTGGTTACTGTAACGACATCCATGTTTATTTTGAAAATGGACCGAAAGGAGAAATCTGTACAGTTGAAGACAACGGACGTGGTATTCCTGTAGATATACACCCTGGTGAAGGTAAAAGTGCACTAGAAGTTGTATTAACTCAGCTTCATGCAGGTGGTAAGTTTGACCACAATGCTTACAAAGTATCTGGAGGTTTGCATGGTGTTGGTGTTTCATGTGTTAACGCCCTTTCTGAATGGATGGAAGTAACTGTTCATAGAGCACCACATATATATCGTCAGGTATATAGCAAAGGTATTCCTCAAACAGGCGTAGAAATTATTGGAGATACAGATAGAACTGGTACTATAGTTAGTTTTACTCCAGATTTCACAGTAATGGAGAAAAACTCTTTTGATTACGATACTCTTTCTAAGCGTTTTAGAGAGTTGAGCTATCTAAATAAGGGTATCTCTATAACAGTTGTTGATCGAAGAGGAGAAGAAGAAAAGAAGGAAACATTCCACGCTGAAGGAGGTCTTTCTTCTTATGTTAAGTATTTAAACGAATATAAAACTGTCCTATCTGATCCAATATCGCTAGAAGGTGAAAGTACTACAGAAAAAAACGGTGGTGGTGACCCTGTCTCTGTTGAAGTAGCAATTCAGTATAATGATAAGTTTGATGAAAAGGTTGTTACATTCGTAAATAACATCAACACTCGTGAAGGTGGTACACATCTTTCTGGTTTTAAAGCAGCTTTATCAAGGTGTTTTAATAACCAACTTAAAAATAGCCAGAAGTACATGAAGATATATTCTGGTTCACTCGATTCAAAAGATATTGCAGAAGGTCTAACAGCTGTTATTAGCGTTAAGATTGCTAATCCTCAATTTGAAGGTCAGACTAAGATGAAATTAGGTAATTCATCTGTTAAGGGAATTGTAGATTCTTTAGTTTATGAAAAGCTTACAAATTACTTTGATGAATTTCCTGATGTATTAGATAGACTTCTTAATAAAGTTACACAGGCTGCTCTTGGTCGTGTTGCTGCACAAAAAGCAAGAGATAATATCAGAAAAAAGAATGAAGGCGGTGGCCTGCCAGGAAAACTAGCTGATTGTTCTATGCATAATCCTGAGCAGTGTGAGCTCTTTATTGTTGAGGGTGATTCTGCTGGTGGTTCTGCAAAGAGTGGTAGAGATAGAAACTTCCAAGCTATTCTCTCTCTTTGGGGGAAAATGCTTAACGTAGAAAAAGCTCAAGAAGCAAAGGTATTGAACAACGAAAAGCTTTTACCTGTTATTCAATCTATTGGCGCTGGAATTACTCGTTACAATGCATCATCACAACAAGAAGAAGAGGAAGATGCAGAAAAGAAAAAAGAAGAGAAATTATTTGATATTGGCAAAGTAAGATATCATAAGATTATCATAATGGCCGATGCAGATGTTGATGGAAGCCATATTAGAACTCTTCTTTTAACCTTCTTCTATCGATATATGAGACCAATTATTGAGAATGGTTTTGTTTATTTTGCTATGCCTCCTCTTTATAAATTCTCAGGCCCTAGAATTAATAAGCCAATATATGCTTATACAGAGGATGAAAGAGCTCAGAAATTAGCTGAAGCTGTTAGTTTAACTGGAGATGTTAATAAAGTTGCAGTCCAGCGATATAAAGGTTTGGGAGAGATGAATCCTGAACAACTTTGGGAAACTACAATGAACCCTGAAACAAGAATGCTTGGTAAGGTTCATTTAGCTGATGCTGAAGAGGCAGATAGAGTCTTCTCTATGCTTATGGGAGAAGAAGTCGAACCAAGACGAGAATTCATTGAGCAGAATGCAACATATGCTCAGAATCTCGATATTTAATGGAGGGATTTATGGACGAAAATAATAATAACGAAAATACAATTATTCCAGATTCCCAAGAAACAAGACCTGGTGCGATTCTCACATATGATTTAGCAGATCAGATGAAGAGAAGCTATATAGATTATGCAATGTCTGTTATTGTTTCTCGTGCTCTTCCTGATGCTAGAGATGGTCTTAAGCCTGTACATAGAAGAATTCTATATTCTATGTGGGATATGGGTATTAGATACAATAGCGCAAATAAAAAGTGTGCTCGTATCGTCGGTGATGTACTTGGTAAATATCACCCACATGGAGATGCTTCTGTTTATGATGCATTAGTGCGTCTTGCTCAAGACTTCTCTCTTCGTTATCCCGTAGTTTTCCCACAAGGAAACTTTGGTTCCATTGACGGAGACCCACCAGCAGCAATGAGATACACCGAAGCTAGAATGGCTAAAATCGGTGAAGAAATGATGGCTGACATTGGTAAAGACACTGTTGACTTTATGTCGAACTATGATGAGTCTCTTACCGAGCCAGTTGTTCTTCCTGCTGCTTTTCCATTCATGATTTGTAATGGTTCAAGTGGTATTGCTGTAGGTATGGCAACCAATATGGCTCCACACAACCTAACTGAGGTCGTTGATGGCATATGTGCGCTTATTGATAATCCAGAAATAACAATTCCTGAGTTAATGGAGTTTGTTAAGGGTCCTGATTTTCCTTCTGCTGGTACTATTCATGGTAAAAAAGGTATCATAGATGCCTTTACAACTGGTAAAGGAAAGGTTGTTATTAGATCAAAGTATGAGATTGTTGATGCAAATCCTAAGAGCAAAGATGATTTAAATAAGACTCATGCCGTAATCTATTTTACAGAGCTTCCTTATCAGGTAAATAAGGCAGAACTTGTTAAGAAAATTGATGACTACCGTAAAGATGGTGTTATTCCTGGTATTGCTCAAGTTAAAGATCTTTCTGGTCGTGCTGGATTATGTGTTGCTGTTTACTTAAAAGCAGATGCAGTTGCTAATGTTGTATTGAATATGCTTTGGCAGAAGACTGCCCTACAGTCTAATTTCAATATATATAATCTTGCTCTTTATAATGGCGCTCCTAAGATCTTTAATCTTAAGGATATGCTTTCTGTTTATGTTGATCATAGAGAAAATGTTATAGAAAGAAGAACTCGTTATGATCTAAAGAAAGCACAAGAAAGAGAACATATTCTTATTGGTCTTAAGAAAGGACTTGAGAATATAGATAGAGTTATCGAGATTATTAAGAACTCTCAAGATAATACGATTGCTTCTCTTGAACTTCAGAAAGAACTAGATATTACACAGATTCAGGCAGATGCAATTATCGATATGAAGCTTGGTAAACTTAGCCATCTTGAAACTGACAAGATACTTGATGAATTAGCTGAAATAGAAAAGCGAATTGCTGAGTATAACTACATTCTAAGTGCGCGTGAACATGTTCTTGAGGTTGTTAAGAAAGAAATTAGAGATATTGGTGAAAAATATGGTGATGAGAGACGTACAGTAATCGTTGACCATGAGCTTGATGACGCTTCTCCTGAGGATTTTATTAAGAAAGAAGAAGTTGTTATTAATATTACTAAGAAAGGCTTTGCTAAGAGACTTTCTGCTACAGAATATAAAGCTATTGGAAAAGGTGGCAAGGGAACTATTGGTGCTAAACTCACAGATGGTGACTATATAGATCACCTATTCATCTGCTCTTCTCATGATTTAATCACATTTATTACTAACTTTGGTAAAGCTTACTATATTAAAGCATTTGAGATTCCAGAAAGTGGTAAAACAACTAAGGGAGCTAATATGAAGAACTTCCTTAAGATTGAGAATGATGAAAAAATCACATCAGTAATCAACTTCCCACAAGATCTCATTAATGAAGATACATATCTTCTAATGGTTACAAAGAAAGGCGTTACAAAGCGTGTTCAAATGATAGAGTTTAGAAACGCTAAGACTAAGGGCGTTAAAGCTATAATCCTCGATGAGGGCGATGAGCTTATAGAGACACTAATGGTTAAAGATCATGACGAAGTTATGTTCATCTCTAAGAGTGGAAAAGGCTTAAGAGTTACCGTTGATGATATTAGAGCAATGGGAAGATCTACTCATGGTGTAAAAGCAATGAAGCTTATCGGAGATGATGAGATTGTTTCTGCTGTAAAGGTTGAAGAAGGAAAGACTATTCTTCTATTAACTGAACTTGGAAAGGGAAAGAGAACTGGTTTTGATAGCTTTACACAACACAGTAGAGGAACAATGGGTCAAAGAATCTATTCTCTTAATGAAAGTGATAAGATTGTTGGCGCTGTTTCCGTTACTGAAAATGATGATGTAATCTTAATTACAATGCTAGGACAGGTTCTAAGAATCCCTGTAGATAAGATTAGTTATCAAGGAAAGAATGCTTCTGGTGTTATTATTGCTAAATTCAAGAAGAAGAATGATCGTATTAATGCTCTAGATGTGACAATTCATGAGGATGTCGTTGAAGATGAATCTCTAGAAGATGAGAATAATTCTGAAGTTTCTACAGAAGAAGATTCTTCAACTGAATCAGATAAGTAAAACACTACTTTTTCATTTAATGCCCAGGGAAACCTGGGTATTTTCTTTTGCCCTATAAACAAAAGCATAACTAATACTAGAATTCAGATTAAAAAATACCCTATACAATAGGATAAGAAAGACAATATTCTACAGATAAAACTGTAACTATATATAGAAACATAAAAACTCAATTTAGACAGTAATTCTTTATGTTATAATGAATTAGGTAAAGATATATCTCTTTGCGTAAACAACATAAACACAAAAATGTAAATTACTAAGTTCTAAGTGCAGATAAAAGGGCAATTATGAGTAAAAAGAAGTATTTTAGATATATTAAGGTGTGTGTTTTTTTTAGGTTTTAATAATAATTATTCACTATGAGTATATTGTTTCACGTGAAACAAGTGCATCTATTTGTGTTATGTGTTGTTTTGTTTTTATTTGCTTCTTGTGAATTTGTTGAAATTTAATTTTTTTTATACTTAATGTTCGCTTCTTTTATTATTTTTGAAAAATTATATAAAGAAAAATATTTAGTTTATAAAAAAGCTATTATTTAGTGATAATTATTAATTGGGGTAATGAATTAAGAAAACTAGATGACTTTTTTGATTTATTTTTCTATTTGCTTGATTGAGAAAAATATAATATTTGAATGTTTCACGTGAAACAAAAAAGGCAGAAAAATAAATTCCTGCCTTTTTTATTTTATTTTTTGGTGGTTTTAATTTTTAAAATCATCATTTAAAACAACGATATCTGGATCAACTGTTTCTTTTAGGTATCTTTCAACACCATTTGATAGTGTCATTTGGCTCATTGGACAACCAGCACAATGCCCATGTAGTTTAACATGAACGATTTTTCCTTCTACTTTTTCTAGGGAGATATCACCACCATCATTTTGAAGTGCTGGGCGAATTTCATCTATTGCAGCCTGAATCTTTTCTTTTAACATATATTTATTCTCCTTCTGAGATTTGTTATTCTAATATAAGAATAACAATACAAGTATCATTGGGTCAATTCTCATCTTTACGAATAAAAAAATACTGACATTTTACCTTTTAGTATATATATTTTTAAGTATGTCGAGGAAAATTATTTTTTACAATCAAAAAGGTGGTGTGGGTAAAACTACAGTTACTGTAAATTTAGCTTCTGCATTGGCAGAAATGGGTAAGAAGGTTTTGTTGATTGATTTTGATGCTCAGGTCAACCTTACACATGCTGTTTCTGGAGATCCTAAAAAAAAGAATATATATCAAGTTATTACTGGACAAGTTTCTGCTATAGATGCAGTTCAATCTACAATGTTTAATAATCTTTTTCTTATTCCAGGTTCTCTCGATATTGCTGGATTAGCTATTGAACTTGTTGATGAAGAGAAAAGAGAATTGTTTTTAAAGAGATCACTTGCTTCAATTGATGATGATTTTGATTATATTCTTCTAGATTGCCCACCGTCTCTGGGGTTGGAGACTGTTAATGCCTTATGTTGGTGTGATGAAGTGATTATTCCTTTACAGTGTGAGTATTTAGCTATGGAAGGTCTTAATTTAATAATGAGAACTATTACTAATATTAAGAAAACAATTAATCCTTCTATTAGAATACTCGGCATTCTTTTTACCATGTTCAGTAAGAGAGTAAGACTTAATCAGGATGTAGTTAATGATATTACCGAGTTCTTTCCTGATTTAGTTTTTAAAACGATTATTCCTAGGTCATCTAGGCTTGCAGAAGCACCCTCTCATGGTCTTCCTATTAATTACTATGACAAATCATCTTCTGGTGCAAAAGCTTTTAAGGAATTAAGTAAGGAGGTAATCGAACGTGAGTAATGAAAAAAAACGAGGACTAGGTAAAGGAATTAGTTCTTTAATGAGTGGATTTGATTTTGATTCACAGACAGAGGACATCCTTACTAAGACGATAAAGGAAGATGTTAAATCTCCTAAGTTAACAGTTGTTCAACTTGATATTAACAGAATCAGAACTAATCCAAATCAACCTAGAAAATACTTTGATGAAGACGCATTAAAAGAGCTTGCTGAGAGTATTAAGACCCAAGGTATAATTCAACCCTTAACGGTTGAAGAAATTGCTCCTGGTGAATTTTCTATCGTTGCTGGAGAGCGTAGATATAGAGCAGCAAAAATGGCTGGGCTAGAAAAGGTTCCTGCAATTGTAATGTCACTTACCGATATTCAAAGAATACAAGTATCTTTAATAGAAAACATTCAGAGAGAAAATCTTAATCCAATTGAAGAAGCCTCAGCTTACCAATACTTAATAGAGAAATCTGGTTTTACACAAGAAATGGTTGCAGAGAAAGTAGGAAAAAGCAGATCAAGTATTGCAAACTCTCTACGATTGCTCTCTCTTTCAGATAAGATGAAAGATGATATTGTTTCAGGTGCAATGACTGCTGGACACGCTAGAGCCATTCTATCGCTCGTAAATCCAGCAGATAGAATTCTCCTTAGAGATAAAATTGTCCATGAAGGACTATCTGTTAGAGATGCAGAGGAATTAGCTGATTCTTTTAACAAAGGTCATAAGCTAATAAAAAAGAAGAAAGCTACAGAAAAGGACGAAGAGATAATAAACGTCGAAGAAAAATTCACTTCAAGTATAGGTGCAAGATGCGAACTTAAAGGCTCTTTGGATAAAGGGAAGTTAATGATAAAGTATCGTAGTCAAAGAGATTTAGAAAAGATTTTTGCCTTAGTTAGTAAGGGTGAAATATTATTTGATGAATAATTTTATATAATATAAGGAAATAAACATGAAAGACGGATTATACGCAATAATAAAAACAAAGAGAGGTGATATTACTCTATCTTTAGAGTACAAAAAAACACCTATGACAGTATGTAACTTTGTAGGACTTGCTACTGGAGTATTAAATCTTAAAAACCCAGGAGTTCCATTTTACGATGGTTTAACTTTCCACAGAGTTATAGATAACTTTATGATTCAAGGTGGTTGTCCTGTTGGTAATGGTACTGGTGGGCCGGGATATAGATTCCCTGATGAATTTGATAGTTCTCTTAAACATGATGGCCCAGGCGTACTTTCTATGGCTAATGCAGGAAAGGGAACAAACGGAAGTCAGTTCTTTATTACACATGTTGAAACTCCATGGCTTGATGGAAAACATACTGTTTTTGGACATGTAGTTGAAGGCCAAGATGTTGTAAACAAGATAAAGCAAGGTGATGTTATTGAGAAAGTCGAAATTGTAAGAGTTGGAGATGAAGCAAATAAGTTTAAAGTCTCTAAAGAAGAATTTGCTAAATACGTCCAAGAGGCAGAAGAAAAAGAAAGAAAAGCAAAGGAAGACGAGGATAGAAAGATTTTAGACGAAATAAAGAATCGTTATCCAAATGCAATTAAAACACCATCTGGACTTCAGTATGTCGTTGATAGAAAAGGTGAAGGTGGACCTTCTCCTATTTATGGACAGAAGGTAACAGTGCATTATCAGGGAACATTGCTTAATGGTAAGATTTTTGATTCTTCATATCTAAGAAAGGCCCCAACATCATTCACGATTGGTGAGGTTATTGAAGGATGGAATGAAGCATTACAGACAATGACTAAAAATGAAAAAAGAACACTCATAATCCCACCAGAATTAGGATATGGTGAATATGGATATCCTGGCGTTATTCCACCTAATGCATATCTAATATTTGAAGTTGAACTTCTTTCTTTTTAGGAGATGAAATTTGAAGTCTAGTACGATTTATGTTTGTCGAGAATGCGGAAGGGAAGAAACAAAATGGACAGGTCGATGTCCTGATTGTGGTTCTTGGAACAGCTTTGAGGAGAAGACGCTTTCTTCTGTAAATGTTGATGATAATAAGACTGTAATTGATAAAGATGTAAGGAAGTTAAGCGAGGTTCCATATGAAAAAACAATGCGCGTTTCTTCCTCAATAAACGAACTAGATAGAGTTTTAGGGGGAGGTGTCATGAGACCCTCCTCTGTTCTTGTTGGTGGAGAACCTGGAATTGGAAAATCAACGCTAATGTTGCAACTTATTGCATCGCTTTCAGAGTATGGATCCACCTTATACATTTCTGGAGAAGAATCTCCTTCTCAGGTAAGATTAAGAGCAGAAAGACTTAATCTTCCAACTGAAAAAATCCAAATTTTTTGTGACACTAGACTTGAAGCTATAATAGAAACAATGGAGAGGATTGAACCAAACTATATTGTAGTAGATTCTATTCAAACACTTTCATCTTCAGCGTTAGATTCTACAGCAGGATCCCCAAATCAGATAAAGACCTGTTGTATGGAGCTCTCTCTAAGGGCTAAAAAAAAGGGCTCAGCAATCTTTTTTATAGGCCATGTTACAAAGGATGGTCTTATTGCTGGACCTAAGGTTGTAGAGCATATGGTAGATACTGTGCTTTATTTTGAAAGTGCTGAAAATGGCATAAGACTATTAAGAGCATCAAAGAGTAGGTTTGGAAGTGTAGATGAAATTGGACTCTTTGAAATGAATGAGCATGGTTTGAGGGGCGTTAAAGACCCAACTGAAATTTTTCTTTCTTACAGAGATAAAGAAGCAGTTCCACCAGGCATTGTATTTACCCCAATTGTTGAAGGTTCAAGAACTTTCATTGTTGAAATACAAGCTCTTGTTGTTGATGCAAGAAATGGATATCAAAGAATCTATTCAGATAAGGTAGATTCCAACAGAATAAATAGAGTTGAAGCAATTTTAATGCGTCACTCTGGCCTTGATTTATCTAATCAAGATATCTACATAAATGTTGCGGGTGGCGTAAAACTTAGTGAAGCTTCAATTGATTTGCCTTTAGCTTTGGCTTTGTATTCTTCTAAAACAAATACTTCGCTACCATCTAATGTGGCTTCTTTTGGTGAACTGAGTTTGGCAGGAGAGGTTCGTCCTGTTACATTCCAAGAGCGGAGAATAAAAAGCCTTAATGAAATGAATTTTTCAAAATGCATTACATCTTCATCTTCAATAAAAGGGACAATGATAAATGTTGTTTCTTCAAAAGACATTAGAAGTGCAATATGTGCTGCATTTAAGAAAAGTTAGTAGTACTAATTTATCATTTATTTTCTTTTATGCAAAAAATTAGGATGCTTTCGCATCCTTTTTTTTAAAGCTTAGATAGAATAAATGGAAATCCTATTAGGGAGCCAAATATACTTCCAAGACTACTCATTACAAATGCAACGAGACATTTTAAAATACGGTTTTTATACCATCCTTTAAGTGTTAATGCATCATTGTTGATATTCTCAAAATCTTTTACTTTTGGAGCTTTAAATGTAGCTTGCCAAATACCTGCAAATAGGCCAACTCCTAATACGGGATTAAGGACAAAAAATGGTGCTGTTAAACCACTTAATAAACAAGTCAAGAAAGAGGCACCTCCAATAAGAGTGAAAAGGAATGTGCAACTAGCATTTGCTATAACCCAATAAAGAAACGCTCTGAGGCCCTGATCCCAACCTGAGGTAAAAATACCTACAACAACGAGGGCTATGATAAGGGTAGGTACTATCCATTCTGCTATCTTACCGGCTTTGCTTTTCTTAGGAATTTCAGTTAGCTCTGAGATATCTTGGCTAAGCTCTCCTTTTTCTAGTTTTTCTAGAGTTTTGATAATACCCTGAGTATGACCTGCTCCAATTACTGCAACTTTATTATGGCCTTCTGCTTTGTAAATTGATGTAGCTAGATATCTGTCTCTTTCATCTATTAAAACTTCTTTAACGGAAGGAAGCTCTTTAGCTACTTCCTTCATCATTGATTCGAGAGTTTCTTCATTTTTTAGTTCTTCTAAATCTTCTTCACTTATTTTTTCGTTAGAGAAAGAAGCAGAAATAAGTGTTGCTAATAGTTTACACTTATTCCATAGAGAACTCTTTCCCCAAGCACGACGGAAGGTAATTTGAATTTCTCTATCACAGAGAGACACAGGGATGTTTTTTTCTTTTGCAAGAAGTGCTGCGCCAACTATTTCAGCTCCAGGATCTGAACCTGTCTGCATACCCATTCTTCTTTGAAATGAAGCTAAAGCAGTATTTGCAAGAAGTAAAAATCCTTTTCCTTCTTTGAATATCTTTTTGATATCCATATTTTCCCAACTAGAGTCTTTAGTTTTGCTCTTCATTCTGCCATCATCAAGCTCTATACAGACTCTATCTGGGTTTTCTTTTTCAATAATCTCTTTAACTTCTTCAACGCTTCCTTTGGAAACATGCGCTGTTCCTACAATATGTAGAACATCTCCATTATCGAAGTTTATGATATGGTAAGTATCACTTACTTTGTTTACCTTCATCTTTTGTTCCTTATTTTATTTCTTTTAGCATCTCTTTAACAAAGTTAGCTGTTCTCTCTGCAGAAAGAACTTCAACATGTTCATTGACAGAATGGACGTCAAAGAGATTAGGACCGATAGAAAGAGAATCCATGCCTTTAATTCTATCATTAATAACGCCACATTCTAGTCCCGCATGGATGGCTGTTATAATTGGTTCTTTTCCCTCTATGCGCTTATATGCATCAGCAACTTCTTTAGTGAAACGAGATGATGGGTTTGGAGTCCATGCAGGATATCCTTCTCCGATTTTTACCTTGAAACCATTATTCTCTAAGAGTGTTTGTATCTGATAAGCAAGGTTAAGTTTAGCGCTTTCTACAGAACTTCTAATTGAATATATGACGCTTACTTCTTTCTCTGAAAGCGTAACAATAGCAAGGTTATCTGAAGTCTCTACAACGCCTTTCAAAGAAGTAGACCAAGACTTAACTCCGTATGGAGATGTGAATAGCAAATCTCCAACTTTCGAACTGACTTTTTCTGTTAATACCTTCTCCGGTAATTTTGTCTTTTCTACACTTAGTGTGATATTTGGATCAGATATCTTATACTCATTTTTTATTTCATCATTAAGAGTAGAAGCAATAGAGAGAGCAAGAGAAGAGTCTTTTATGACAATTGTTGCCTCCGCCGAGGAAGGAATAACATTTCTTCTTGTTCCACCGTTTAGAGAAGCAATAGTGAAAGATGGTAATCTGTTTAGATAGCGAGCAAGAATATTTATTGCATTTGCTCTTTCTTTGTGTATCTCTCCACCTGAGTGTCCGCCTAAAAGTCCAGATACTTTAACTGAGAGAGCTTCACCTTCTGGTTTTGTCCAGTACGCACGCTTTTTACCAACAACATCAATACCACCGGCGCAACCAATATAAAATATGCCTTCTTCTTCGCTATCTAGATTCAGAAGCATTCTAGATGAAACATCCTTTTCTTCAATGTTAAATGCACCTGTTAAGCCAACTTCTTCATTTACTGTGAATATACCTTCTAGGGGACCATGTTCTGCTTTTTCATCAGAGAAAATATCTAGGATAATGGCACACGCAATTCCATTATCTGCGCCAAGAGAAGTATCTTTGGCATAAACGATATTGCCATCTGTCATAACTTCGATTGGATCTTTTGTAAAATCGTGTTTTGAGCCTTCTCTTTTCACACATACCATATCCATATGTCCCTGAAGCGCAATAGATGGCCTATTTTCATAACCCTTTGTTGCAGGAACTTTCATTATTACGTTACCAATTCTATCTTTAAAGGCAGGGATGTTGTGGTCCTTTGCCCATGAAAGGAGATAATTTCGAAGACCTTCTTCGTTGCCACTTTCTCTTGGAATAGACGAAATATCATTAAAAATCTTCCATAAATTTTTATCTTTTAAGTTATCGTACCACATCTTTTTTCTCCTTAAGTAAAGTATATTATAACATTGTAGAGAGATAAGGTCTTTAAAAACACGGAAAAAGACAATTTAAAATGCTTTTTTGTGTATTGCATCCTTTATGATGAAATACCAAAATAAAAGATATGAATAATGACATTCTCTTAATAATCAATCCAAATGCGTCCAAGGGCAAAGGAAAGAAGAAAGCAAAAAAGATTAAAGATATCTTTGCCTCTAAGGGGAAAACATGCACTATTGCATACACTATTGGAAAAGGCCATGCAGAAAAGCTTGCCAAGAGTGGGGTTGAGACTGGCTTTAAAACAATTATTGTTGCTGGTGGAGATGGAAGTGTAAACGAAGTTATTAATGGTTTAATGAGAGCTAAAGGCCATGAAAATGTAAACCTAGGTATTATTCCTTTAGGACGAGGCAATGATTTTGCTTGGATTGCTGGTATTCCTAATAATGTCGAAAAAGCCTGTTCAATTATTATTGATGGTAATACTCAGGATACAGATGTGGGCTTTGCTAAAGGAACTGAAAGAGAAAAAGGAAGATACTTTTTAAATGGTATGGGTTTTGGCTTTGAACCTCTTGTAAACTTTAAAGCCCAATCGTACAAGCATCTAAACGGCATGATTAGCTATATAGTTGCCTTTATTAACATTTTGTTTAATCCGCCTAAAGGTTATAAGTTGAGTATTGAAATTGATGGCCAGAAGACTGAGATAAATACTCAGCAACTTAGCGTAAATAATGGCAGACGTATGGGGTCTTCATTCTTAATGACACCAAAGGCTGAGATTAATGATGGTCTATTAGACTACATGTATACAAAGAAGATTTTCAAAGGATTTGGATTAATAAGATTAGTTCTTCAATTCTTGAGAGGAGCTATGGTAAAGGATACTGTTAATTTTAGTTATGGCAATGCAAAGCGCGTTGTTGTTGACTCTTTTTCTGGTTTGGTTGTGTCACATGTAGATGGAGAAGAGTTTACAAGAAAAGGAAAACATTTCGAAATTGAAATACTTGAAAAGGCAGTAAAACTATATCGATAAAATTATGATAAAAACTCTGTAATGTCTTTTGTTGTAAAGAAATAAACAAATAAAAAATCTATTTGACAACCTTAGTTTGAGCGTTGTATCATTATAATACCGTATAGAGTGCTCAAATTTTAAAAAAGCCACTTTTTGGTGGAGAAAAAATGATTAAGGAAAGCGTACCAGGAATACATTTTTATGATCAGGACTTTGTTGATATGTATGACAGAGCCTGGGTTTGGTTAGAAGAGTCATGGAAGGAAGGGGATAAGGAAGGAAAATTCCCTGAGGGCTATTTTATTCACAATAATAGCAATGTCATTTCTTTGTATGACGTCTCTCTTTCTTCGCTATTTTTAGTCTATTCTAATCAAATTTACAGTCCATATTCTATGGTCGATTATTTCTATTCTCGACAAGAAGAAAGTGGTCGTATTGCTGAATGCTATGATATTACAACAGATAAAGAAGTCGTAAATGAAAAGAACCCTCTAGGTGTTACTATTCCTCTTCTTCCGTTTGTTGAATATATGTTTTATCACAAGATTGGTAACAAAAAGAGACTTAAGGATGTAATTCCTTATCTTGAAAAATACTTTGATTGGTTAAAAGAAAACTTTCAGAAGGAAAATGGATTATATGCTGTACCGGACGAGGCTATGCATATGGGAAATCTTCCAAGAAAGGGAGCAAAGTATTTTATAGACTTTAACTCAGCTATGGCTGTGTTTGCTCTTTATCTCTCTATTATTGGCGATATCTTAAACGACAAAGAACTATCATTCAGATATAAAAGAGTCTATTTTGCACTAAAGACTAGAATAAATTCAATGATGTGGTCTAGTGAGGATAGTTTCTACTATGACCTAGATGAGGAAGGCCGCCAAATAAAGAATAAGCACATTGGTGCTTTCTGGACTCTTCTTGCAGAGATTCCAAATGATGAATATGCATCATTCCTCATAGAAGAGTTAAAGAACGATAGTGAATTTGGAACAGATAACCCATTCCCAACTCTTCCTGTCTCTAATCCTGAATTCTCTAAAGATGGTAATGGTTATTGTGGCTCTGTTTCTTCCTTTATGACATATATAATCATCAAAGGATTAATTAACTATGATTCATTTGTCTTTGCACGTGAATGCGCAATAAGACATATGTATTTTATTCTTGATACACTTCACCCAGGAGAAGAGAAAACAGGTGACGCATGGGAGCTATATAAGCCTCTAGACGAAGGTCCTGCTTCTTGCCCAGAAGGTGTTGAAAATAAGAAAAGATATCTTCCTTCTATAGGTCTTATTGCAATATCTCTTTGTATTGAAAATATCATAGGATTAGATATTTCGCTTCCTAGAAAGACTGTTTATTGGACAATGCAAAGCTTAGAAGCTATGGGTATTGAAGGGCTTTCTCTCAAGAAAAATAATATCACTATTCTTTCTAACAAGAATCAGAGAGGATGGGAGATAAGACTAGAGAGTGAGAAGCTCTACTACTTTACTATACATATCATTGACGATAACAAGAAAAAGACATTACCTATTCCTTCTGGTAAGTGCTCAATGCTTATAGATAAGCTTTAATAGCTTAATAAGACAAAAAGAAAACAGAAAGGATTATTAATTTCCAATTAAAATAGCCTTAGAAATAAAAAAGGAGGCTCAAATGGATATGTCTTCATTTTCCCTCAAGGGGAAAGTTGCTTGGGTTACCGGTGCTAGCTATGGTATTGGTATGGCTATCGTAAAAGCTTTTCACTCTGCAGGAGCAAAGGTTATTTTCAATACATCTCACAAAGAATCTGTAGAAAAAGGTCTAGAAGAATATAGACGATGCAATATGGATGATGTAGAGGGTTATGTTTGCGATGTAACAGATGAAAAAGCTGTTGATGAGCTACGAGATAAAATCATTAAAGAGCATGGCAGAATAGATATTCTTGTCAACAATGCCGGTTGTATTAAACGTATCCCTATGACAGAGATGAGTGTTGAAGATTTTCGTGCTGTTGTCGATTTGGATCTTAATGCTCCATTTATTTGTGCTAAAGCTGTAATTTCTCAGATGATTAAACAGGGTGGTGGCAAGATTATTAATATTTGCTCAATGATGAGTGAGTTAGGGCGAGAAACTGTAAGTGCATATGCTTCTGCGAAAGGTGGTTTAAAGATGCTTACAAAGAATATTGCATCTGAATATGGAAAATATAACATCCAGTGTAATGGCATAGGACCTGGATACATTGCTACTCCTCAAACTGCTCCACTTAGAGAAAGACAGAAAGATGGCTCTCGTCATCCTTTTGACTCTTTTATTATCTCTAAAACTCCAGCAGAAAGATGGGGTACTCCAGAAGACTTAGAAGGTCCCGCTGTTTTCTTAGCATCAGATGCCTCTAATTTTGTTAATGGTCATATTCTCTATGTAGATGGTGGTATTCTTGCCTACATTGGCAAGCAACCAAGTTAAAAGAGCTTTTACTTTAAAGAATAAAATAATATGCTAGGGCTATATGGTTAAAGCCCTAGTTTTTGTTTTAGTAATTATCTTATCTTCTTGTTCTGTTTCTAACTCTAATAATGATGTAATAAATGTTGCAATTTCACAGGAACCATCCAGTTTAGATGTAGTTGTGAATACCTCTTTATATAGCCGAATTATTAGTGTTGGAAATATATTTGAAAAACTTCTTATTCTTGACGGAGAAGGAAAAATAAGGCCAGAGCTTGCCACTTTTTATAGCCTTTCTGATGATAACAAAAAGCTAACGTTTACCCTTAGAGACGATGTTCTTTTTCATAACGGAGAGAAGATGACAGAAGAAGATGTTGCACTTTCAATGAATAGATGGTTAGAGCTATATCCAAAAGCAAAAGAAATAGCGCAAAACGGTAGGTTTATAGTAGAAGGTAAAAATACCGTCACTATAGAAAGTGAGAACTCTCTGCTGTTTCTTCCTTATTTAATAGCTTCTGCTCCGCAAGAAGCTATAATTGTACCGTCTTCGTCTATTGGAGAAGACATTGTTCTTTCAAGTATAGTGGGAAGTGGACCATATAAACTAAAAGAATGGATTAGTGGAGAAAAGATTGTACTTGAACGTTTTGATTCTTACTCTGAATATGGTGAAAATAGCAATGGAAAGTGGGGAAAGAAAAAAGCAATAGAAAATATAACCTATTATTTTGTTCCAGATTCTGTTACTCGACTTCTTGGTCTTGAAACAGGACTCTATGATGCTATCAATGATGTAATGAGCACCGATAGAGCAAGAATAGAAAATAACAGTAACCTCATCTTACTCGATGGTGATGAGAGTGGATCTATAGCTCTAGTTTTTAACAAAAAAGAAGGAAGCGCAAAAGATATAGAGATTAGAGAGGCAATAGCGCTTTCTTTAGATAGCAAAACACTAATGGAAGCTTGTTACGGAAAATATGGTTATAGTCTACATTCTGATTACATGGAGGCTTGGCAAGGAGATTGGATAGTTTCTTCTTCTGATCCATATAGTGGTCTCGACATAGAAAGAGCAAAGAAATTAATTGAAGGGAAAGAGAATTTAAAAATTAGGATTCTTACCTCCAATTTGAGTAACTTAGATAAAATAGCTGTTGCAGCTAAAGAAGAGTTAGAGAAGGTAGGTTTCTCTGTAGAATTAATAGTTCTTGATTGGGCTTCATTTATAGAAACAAGAAAAAACAGTAGCGAATGGGATATATACATAAGTGCCTTTACCTCTGTTCCTCTTCCTCAGATGAAAAGTTATCTTTCTCCTTCTTTTCCCGGATACATAGAAGAAGAGAGTAGTGCATATTTGAGCATAAAAGAGATGAATAATGCATCTTCTCTTGAAGAAGCGAAAGAAATGTGGCAAATGTGCCAACAACAGTTATATAACTATCTTCCTTGCTATTTACCAGGGCACTATACAACAAGCTATGCCTATAGCAAGAAATTAGATAATATCATAACGCAAAATGGATTTTTCTTTTGGGCTACTAATAAAAGTGATAACTAAAAATGAAGGGAAAAGATGAAAAAAGATTTATTGAAAAAAATAATAGAGTTATTTTTCACAATTATATTTGTCTCTTTTTTTCTCTTTTCATCTTTATATTTGCTCAAAGGTAATAGCGCATCCTTTATTCTTTCTGAAGAGATGGAAGAAAGCTATGTTGAAGAATATTTAAAAGAAAGAGGCTCTTCTTCTTTTTTTATTAACTATGTAAAAACTTTATGCAATTTTTTTACTTTCAAGTGGGGAAAAAGCATAAGTGGAGAATCTGTTTTATCAATAGTGAAAACTTCATTGCCTGTAACGCTTTCTCTTTCTATTTACTCATTTATTTTCTCTTTTCCTTTTTCTCTTTTCCTTTCAATTAGGGCTGTAAATAAAAAAGGTGGGTTTTGTGATAGAACGCTTTCGCTTCTATCCTCACTATTTTTAGCTTTTCCATCGTTTATTTCATCCATTATTTTGATTCTAATCTTTTCGTTATTATTACATCTCTTTCCTGTTGCAGGATATCTTCCTCTTAGCAAAGGAATTTTTAATAATTTCAAATCATTATTTTTGCCGTCTCTTTCACTTTCCTTTATCAGTTCATCTTTTATGATGAGAATTTTTAGAGAGGCACTTCGAGAGAGTATTGAACAGCCATATATAACGTATGAAAGGGCAAAAGGGGCAAAAGAAAAAACAATTGTTGAGAAATATGCACTTAAACCAAGCTTAGGAATAATAATTCCAGCTCTAAGCCAGTCTTTAATTTCATTTTTCTCTTCTTCTGTGATTGTCGAAAATGTTTTTGCACTTCCAGGACTAGGACGAGCGTTGGTGAAGAGTTCTTTAGAGCGAGACTACAGTGTTAGTTTTGTTCTTGTTATGATTATCGTTTTATTCATCTCATTTCTACTTTTCTCCTCTTCCTTTTTTGTTAATCAAATTGATACAAGGAGGGTAGAAGAATGAAGAAAATTAAGATTGGCTTTCTTATATTAACTCTTCTTGTCGTATCATCTCTTTTGTTTATGGGAAAAGGAGAGATAAATACAGATTTTTCTTTGTCTCTTCCTTCTCTTTCTCATCCTTTTGGTTTTGATAGTTTAGGTAGGGATCTTTTAGAACGAGGATCATATGCTCTTCTTGTTTCACTTTCTATTGGTTTAATAAGCACATCTCTTTCTCTCTTTTTTGCTATTATTTTGCTTGAAATGAGGAGAAGAGGTTCTTTTCTTGGTTATTTATCTTCTTCATTTTCCCGCTCAATTAAGACCATTCCATCTCTTGTGCTTGCCTTGTTTTTCTATTCTATTGGTTTAAAAGGTGGAATGATGGTAATAATAACGCTTGCTCTTTCCTCTTCTTGTAGTCTTTCTCTTTTTATGTATCCCCTTGTAGAGAAGACAGAGAAGGAAGAATACATTTTAGCAGCAAAAGCATTAGGATTAAGGAATACAACTATTTACTTTAAATACATTATGCCTTCTATTTGGCCTTATTTGAGAGAGGAACTCTCATCGTCGATTATCTACAATATTTTAACAGAGTCTTCTCTTTCCTTTTTGTGTGTAGGCCTCGATAGCTCAATACCAACCCTTGGCCGCATATTAGCAGACGGAAGGGCTGTTATTCTCACATACCCTCATGTTGTTTTGTTTCCTTCATTGCTACTTGTATTGTTGGTTTCTTCTATTATGTTAATCAATAGAGGCTTTTCAGAGCTTAATTCTTCCCTTTATTGAACGTGATAGGGTTGTTTTATCAACATAACCTAAGTCGCCTCCGATAGGGATTCCTGAGGCTAGACGCGTAAGATTAACAGGATATTGAGACAATAAATTCTTTATATAAAGAGCTGTTGTATCACCCTCTTCAGTTGGGTTTGTTGCAATAATTATTTCTTTAAAAGAGCCATCTTTGACTCTTGAAAGAAGCTCATTAAATCTCAAAGAGTTTGGTCCTATGCCCTCTATCGGATTAATAGCTCCACCAAGTACATGAAATAGTCCGTTATATATACCTAAAGAAGATAGAGAGACGACATCTTGAGCCTCTTCAACTATACACAACAGGCTTTTGTCTCTTCTCTCATCGTCGCAATATGGGCAACTATCACCTTCCATGTACGATCCGCAAATGGGGCATGGATGTATCTTATCTTGAAGAGTAGATATAGCTTCTCCTAGTTTAGTGTTATAACTTTTATCTGTTTTTATAAGGTAATAGGCTAATCGTGTAGCTGACTTATCTCCCATTCCCGGAAGTTTTTTTATTAGTCTTATTAATTCATCTAGGCTTGTCATATTTATAGTTGTATACCCAATTCTTGTAAACTTTTTCTTCCCTCGTCTTCTTTTCTTTGTTGCATCTTGTCATTAGCATCATTAAAAGCAGAAGCTACAAGAGTCTCAATCATTGATTTATTTTCAGGAGCTAGCATTACATCATTGATTTCAATCTTTTCAACTCTATTGAGGCCATTAATTGTTACTTCTACCATTCCTGCTCCTGCTCTGCCAGTTACAGTAATGTTTTTAAGTCTTTCAGACATCTTCTTCATCTGGCTCTCCATCATCGGTTTCTGTTGAGCCAAATTCTTCATCATTTGAGCTAGTTCTATTGGATTCATTATTTTCTTCTATCTCCTGTTTTTCTATTATCGGTTCTTTTATCTCTTCTTTTATATAATTAATTTTTCCACCAAATATTGCTTTAAGAGTCTCCATCTTCTCCGAGGCCTTTTCTTTTATTACAGGTGCGTTGTAAACAATCTTAATCGGCTTTTTTGTCCCTAAAATCTTTTCAAGTGCAAGTTCAAGTTCTTTTCGATTGTTGTTTAATAGGTCTCTAACGAGTACTGTTCTAACAGTGAAAAGAACCCATTCCCCGTTTTTTGAAATTTCTACTTGATTTAAATATGGATTTAAAATTGCTTTTGCGTTGGCACTTAAATTCTCTTTTATCTCAGGAATAAGAGAGGAGTCTATTTCTTTTTCTTCTGTTTCTTGCTCTTCTTCTGTATAAGCTAAAGGAAGGGGAGAGCATTCTTTCTCTTTAGCTACTTCTTTCTTAATAGGCTCCCTGTTAGATGTTTCAACTATCCTATCTGCTTTTTTTTTAACGACAACAGAACCTTCAATTATTCCTTTTTTCATATCTTCAAGCTTCGATACAAGAGTTTCTGGAGAAACTAGGGATGGAAGAGAAGAAAGCCTAGAGACAAGAAGCTCTAGTTCAAACTGAGGTGAAAGTGTATAGCGAAGATCTCTGTAGAGATTCATAAAAGCCCTGAGCGCTGCTTCTATTTGTTCTTTTGATAGAAGAGAGACAATATCGAGTGGAATCTCACTTTCTTCAACACCAAGAAGAGAAGAGCGACGTACGCCATTTTTGTAAAGGAGGAGAGATCTAAAGAAGTCTGCACCATCTTTTGTAATTTGTTCTGTAGAAACACCACTAGCTAAGAGAGATGATATTTCTTCTAATGCCGCTTTAGAGTCGTTAAAAAGTGATGCATAAACAATCTCTTTAATCTTGTCAAAGCCAGCTAAGTTTAGTCTTTCTCTAATTTTTTGGAGAGTAATATGGTCAGATGAAAATGATGCGACTTGGTCAAATAGTGTGTATGCATCTCGCATACTTCCTGTTGCTTCTTTGCTAATCCAAAATAGTGCATCTTCGTCTGCTTTAATATGTAATTCATCTGCTGCTTCTTTTAATAGAGCTTGAATCTTTTCTTGAGGAATAAGTTGGAAACGGAATACTTGGCAACGTGATTTGATAGTTGCCGGAACCTTCTGTAGCTCTGTTGTTGCAAAGATGAATATAATATACTCAGGTGGCTCTTCTATTGTCTTTAGTAGGGCGTTGAAGGCTGAGTTTGATAGCATATGGACTTCGTCAATAATGTAAATTTTAAATCTTGAAGACTGAGGAGGAAATAATACCTCTTCTTTGATTGTTCTTATATCATTAACAGATGTATTTGAAGCACCATCGATTTCTATAACATCAATACTTGTTCCTTGCGCTATTTCTCTACAAGAGGAACAAACTCCACAAGGATGAGCACTCATTCCTTTCTGGCAGTTTAAAGCTTTAGCGAGCAGACGAGCAGAGCTAGTTTTTCCAACACCTCTTGGCCCAGCAAAGAGGTAAGCATGAGCAATTCTATTTTCTTTTATTGCATTCTCTAATGTTGAAACTACAAACTCTTGTCCAACAAGTTTATCAAAATCTTGAGGTCGCTTTCTGGTTGCTGTTACTTCGTATGCCATAGTTTTATAATAACATTAAAGAATTTGCTAGGCTATCTATTAAAAAGAAAAATCAGAGTTCTCTATTAAGAAGGGAGGCAACGGTAATCGAAGAGAAGTATTCCATATTTCTTTTGTAGAGTTCTGTCCACATTGGTAATGTCGGGCAATTAGCTTGCCTTGTACAACTATTCTTTTCAGAACAAAGACATTGTACGGGAGCTAGACTTTCTTCTGTTAAAGAAAGGATATCTGAAACAAGGATGTCCTCTTTTTTCTTTTTTAGCTTATAGCCCCCGTCTTTACCTCTAACGCTTTCAATTATGTTGTTTTGAACTAGAATTTTTGCAATTTTCTCTAGGTATTTGAGAGAAATCTCTTCTTCGCTTGCAATATCAGACAGAGAGGAGAGCTCATTCTCTCCTCTTTTAGAAAGTGCAATTAAAAATCTAAGAGCATATCGCCCTTTTGTTGAAATCATCATGCTTCTTTGAATAATGGAGTAGATAGATATCTGTCTCCGCCGTCTGGAAGAATAGCAACAATAGTTTTGCCTTTGTTCTCGTCTTTCTTTGCTTCTTCTACAGCTTTCCATAGAGCTGCACCAGAACTAATACCAACGAGTATACCTTCTTTCTTACCCATTTCACGAGCCCAGAAATAAGCATCTTCTTCTTTTGCTGTTGCTACTTCACTATAAATATGAGTATCGAGAGTTGCAGGGACAAAGCCAGCACCAATACCTTGTATTCCATGAGGGCCAGAAACACCTTTTGTTAGAACAGGTGATTTCTCTGGTTCAATTCCGATTATCTTAATGTTAGGATTCTTTTCCTTTAGATATTTTCCCGTACCGCTGATAGTTCCACCTGTTCCAATACCTGAGATAAAGATATCTACACTGTGGTCACTATCATTCCAAATTTCAGGTCCTGTTGTTTCTTCATGTGCAAGAGGATTACTTGGGTTTGTAAACTGACTAGGAATGAAAGAATCCTTAATCTCTTTTTGAAGACTTTCTGCCTTCTCTACAGCTCCCTTCATACCTTTCTTTCCTTCTGTAAGAACAAGTTCGGCTCCGTATGCTTTCATTAGAAGTCTTCTTTCTTCACTCATTGTTTCAGGCATAACAATAATAACCCTGTAGCCTTTGCTTGTGCCGATTGATGCTAATCCAATTCCTGTGTTTCCACTTGTTGGTTCAATAATAACACCACCTTTCTTTAGTTTACCGGCCTTTTCTGCATCTTCAATCATTCTCTTTGCGATTCTATCCTTGATGCTTCCGGTAAGGTTAAAGTATTCAAGCTTTACCAATACTCTAGCTTTTAAGTTATGTAACTTTTCAATGTTAGATACCTCATAGAGTGGGGTATTGCCAATAAGTTCTCCTGCATTTTTGTAGATACGAGACATCTTTTCCTCCTATTTCCTACTGTCTTGGTAGGAATTTAGAGAAATATACTTTCTTTCCTATTTTTTTGTCAACAGACAAAATAAAAAAAGCAGCAAATAGTCTTGGTCACATGAATATTCCTCTTACCGTTGCTACATTCCTGTCCTGGCGGGGTTGGGAGGCATTCATTGCCTAGTATCTGCTGCCACTATATTTTTATCTTTTTTTATTGATGAAGTAAAGAGGCTTAGAAAAAGACATTTGTTATAAATATCTCTAAGCCAATAAGAATAAGAACAACTCCTCCAATAATTGTTGCTCGGCTTTCGAGTTTTTCTCCAGCTTTCTTTCCTAGCCAAACACCAAAAAGACAGATGAAGAATGTTACAACGCCGATAATTAGAGATGATAATATTGCTTCAGCAGCATTATATTCAGAAATTGCAAAGCCAACAGAAAGAGCATCTATACTTGTAGCAACTGCTTGAACAAGAAGTGCTTTTAAGGAAAGAAGCTCTGCTTTTTCTATCTCTTCTTTATCATTATTTCTTGCCTCCAAAAGCATCTTTATTCCGATGTATAATAGAAGTGCAAGGGCTATATATGGGATAAAGCGTTGGAAGAATGTAAAATAGGAAGATATTGTGTGGACACATATCCATCCTATAAGTGGCATTGCAATCTGAAAAATAGCAAAGGTTAATGCAATCATTACCTTTTTATTCTTCTTCATATTAGGTTCTGCAATTGCATCAGCAATTGAAACACTAAATGCGTCTACAGCGAGTCCTGCACCAAGCAGAATACTGTTTAAAATTAAAAATCCCCAGTCCATGTTTTCCTCTTTTGTCCTGTTTATTTTTTCTGAAAAGATACAGTAAGAGACCATACCTATTTCAGTATGAGTCTCGGAATTATGACAGGCCAGGATTTCTCCAGTATGTTGACAAGTCCGCTATGCGCTCCTACTCCCTCGAAGAGAAAAAGTAACAAAATAAGTAAAAATAGTCTAGTTTTTTCAACTATTGACGCGAAACTACTTTTATTAAGTTAAAGAAAAATGCATAAATAAGGAGTAAAAAGGAAAAGAAAATGAAGAGAATAGAGGACTACTTAAGATCAATACCTGATTTTCCTAAGAAGGGAATTATATTTAGAGATATGACAAAAGCTCTTAACGATAAAGATGGGCTTAAGTTAGTCATTGATTCTCTTCAAGACCTAGTAAAGGACGTTGACTTCAACATAATTGGGGGAATTGAATCAAGAGGTTTTATTCTTGGTATGCCTATGGCTTACAACATGAATAAAGCGTTTCTCCCTGTAAGAAAGAAGGGGAAACTTCCCGTTCCAACTATTGAAGAGAGTTACGACCTAGAATATGGTTCTGCAACTATCGAGATAGATAAGACAGCTATAAAGAAAGGTGATAAGGTAGTCCTTGTTGATGATATTATCGCAACAGGTGGCACAATGAAGGCTGCAACTAAGCTTGTTGAGCGCCTTGGTGGTGAAGTTGTTGCTATTGTCTTCTTAATGGAGTTAGTAGACTTAAAAGGAAGAGAGGCACTTGAACCTTATCCTGTATACTCAGTTGTCAAATACGAGGGTGAGTAATAAATACAATCTTGTTTATTGGGCTTTGTTTTGGCAAGGTCCATTTTTTTTAGTCGTAATTAAAAATATCTTTGACATCTCTATGAGTAAAACACTAATATATTAGTATGTTACTTTATGGGAGAAGATAATATGAAAATGACCCTTAGATGGTACGGATCAAAGTTTGATTCTGTTACTCTCAAACAAATTAGACAAATTCCTGGAGTTAGTGGTGTTATTACAACTCTTTATGATATTCCTGCTGGGGAAGTATGGCCTCGAGAAAGAGTAAAAGCTATAAAAAAAGAAGTTGAAGATGCTGGATTAAAGATAGAAGGCATAGAGAGTGTAAATGTCTCTGATGCAATAAAGATAGGTTCAGCAAAGAGAGATGAGCACATTGAAAACTATATCGCATCTCTTACTGCTCTAGGTGAAGAGGGAATAGATTTAGTTTGCTATAACTTTATGCCTGTCTTTGATTGGACTCGAACAGACCTTGCGAAGATGAGACCAGATGGATCAACAGTCCTTGCTTATGACCAAAAGGTTGTAGATACAATTAATCCACAAACTTTCTTTGATCAGACAACAGAAAATAGCAATGGTTTTGTTATGCCAGGATGGGAGCCAGAGAGACTTAGTAAAGTAAAGACACTCTTTGAAGAATACAAAAGTGTTGATGAAGAAAAACTTTTTAATAATTTAGTCTATTTCTTAAAGGCAATTGGCCCTGTTTGCAAAAAATATGGCATTAAGATGGCTATTCATCCAGATGATCCAGCTTGGCCTGTTTTTGGACTACCAAGAATCATCACAGGAGAAGAATCTATTCTCAAATTATTCAAGGCAGTTGACGAAACATACAACGGATTAACATTTTGCATGGGTTCCCTTGGAACAAATTTAAAGAACGATTTACCTCATATCATTCGCTCATGTAAGGGAAGAATTCACTTCGCTCATGTAAGAAATCTTCATCATTTTAGTCCTGGTGTATTTGAAGAAGCTGCACATCTATCTAGTGATGGTTCCTTTGATATGTATGAAGCTGTTAAAGCTCTTCATGATATTGGCTTTGATGGTCCTATTAGACCTGATCATGGAAGAACAATTTGGGGCGAAAAGTGTATGCCTGGCTATGGCTTATATGATAGAGCTCTTGGCGCAGAATATATACTTGGTCTTTGGGAAGCAATAGATAAGAGCGAGAAGAGGGGTGTATGAGTAAAGATAAGAAGGAGGATGTTTACGATAGTCTAAGAGAAAAGATCACAACACTTTCGCTTTATCCTGGACAGGAATTAAATGTGGAAGAGCTCTGTTCCCTTTTTCAAGTATCACGTTCTCCTCTTAGAGATGCTCTCCTTCGTTTGGAAAGAGATCGTCTTGTTGATATCTTTCCCCAAAGGGGAACAAGAGTCTCATATTTAGATGAAGATATAATTGAAGAAGAGCGCTATATGCGTAAGTGCATGGAGTTAGGAGCTCTTAAACGTGCCCTCGCTAAAGAGAGAAACGACAGAGAACAGAAAGCTTTTATATCAAAGCTTGAGAGCATTCTCTTAATGCAAGAGGCTTATATTTTAGAAGACAACTTTTCTTCATTTTATACATCTGATGATGATTTGCATCATCTCTTTTATAGCGAAGCAGGGCTTTTAAATGTCTGGAAGATAATTAGTGCTCATACAGGAAATGATAAGAGAATAAGAATTCTCTCTTTTTCTGATAAAACTATCGTTTCTTCAGTTTTAGACGAACACAGAGCCCTCGTTGATGCTATTAAAGAAGGAAAAAAAGATCTAGCTGTAGAGTTAGATGAAAAGCATTTAGCAAAAGTAGATAAAGAGATGAAAGAGTTAAAGACGCTCTTTCCTACATATTTTATATAAGGACGTAGTTATGGAATTAAGTGTTAAAGATTTAGCTTTAATAAAGAAAGAAAATAAGGCAAAGGTTTTTTCTTTCAATAGAGAAGAGGTTATTGAGAATACAAAGAAGAATCCTGAATGGATTCATTTTGGCGCTGGAAATATCTTTAGAATTTTCCCTGCTGCTCTTTGCCAAAATCTTTTAAACAAAGGTTTAATGAATACAGGCATTGTTGTTGCAGAAGGCTTTGATGAAGAAATTGTTGATAGAATATACGATAAGTATGACAACTTAACTCTTGCTATAACACTAAAAGCTGATGGTTCCGTAGATAAAGAAGTTATAGGCTCTGTTTGTGAAGCTTTAGTTGTAGATAGGGCAAGAGATTCTTGGAAAAGACTTGAAGAAGTATTTACAAGTAAAAGCTTAAAGATGGTTTCCTTCACAATAACAGAGAAGGGTTATGCAACGAAGAGTAATAGTGGCAATCTACTTCCTGGATACGAAGAAGATTTTAAGAATGATATAAAAGAAGGAAAGATGCTTTTAAGTAAGCTTGTCTATCTTTTATATTTGCGATATCAAAATGAAAAAGCTCCTCTTGCTTTTGTCAGTATGGATAATTGTTCTCATAATGGAGAAAAACTTAGAGATGCAATTCTTCTAATCAGTAAGGCTTATGTCGATAACGGATCATTAGATGCTAATTTTATTTCATATGTAGAAGATGAAACAAAGGTAAGCTTCCCATGGTCAATGATAGATAAGATTACTCCTAGACCAGATTCATCTGTCTTTGAAACATTAAAGAAAGAGGGTTGGGAAAATATGGACCCAATCATTACTGCAAAGCATACATATATTGCACCATACGTTAATGCAGAGGAGACTCAGTACCTTGTAATAGAAGATAGATTCCCTAACGGAAGACCTAAATTAGAAGAGAGTGGTGTTTATTTTACAGATAGAGAAACTGTAAATAAAACAGAGAGAATGAAGGTTACAACATGTCTCAATCCTCTTCATACAGCACTTGCTCTCTCTGGATGTATCTTGTCATATACAAAGATTAATGAAGAGATGAAGGATGAAGATCTTGTAAAGATGATAAAGAGACTAGGTTATATAGAGGGTCTACCTGTTGTAACAGACCCGAAGATTATTAATCCTAAGAAATTCATCGATGAGGTAATTGATATTCGTCTTCCTAATCCTTTTATGCCAGATACTCCTCAACGTATTGCAACAGATAGCTCTCAGAAGCTTTCAATTAGATTTGGTGAAACTATAAAAGCTTATCTAGAAAAGGATCCAGAAGAGATTAAGAAGTTGAGAGTTGTTCCTCTTGTCTTTGCCTTGTTTATGCGTTATTTGCTCGCCATCGATGATAGCGGAAGACCTTTTGAATTGTCTCCAGATCCTATGAAAGATGAGCTTAGAGAGGATCTTCGTGGCATTACAGTTGGTAAGCCTTTAACTGAAGAAGAGGATAAGAATATATATACTCTTCTTTCTTCTGAAAAGATATTTGGCTTAGATATAACCAAAACAGCGTTATATGAAAAAGTACTTTCATATTTTAAAATGATGATTTCTTCTTTTGGCGGTACAAAAAAAGCTATAGAGAAAGCAATCGAGGATTAATTCTTTTAATCATCTAAAGTTATAAAAGGACACATAGAGAAAAGAGAGTATCTATGTGCCTTTTCTAATTACGGATAAATCCTATCATTGAACGTTTTTATATTTAAAAAAACAATAAGAATAAAATGGTATGGATAATAAAATACACATTAGTATTACAGAATTTGGTGGAAAAGGTGATGGATGCTATGACAACACTAGTGCATTCAGCTTGGCCTTTTCTAAGCCAGGCATTATTGTAGATATTCCTTCAGGTGTCTTTTTAACAGGACCAATAAAAATAAGCTCTAATTCAGGTTTGAATTTATCGCCTAGTGCTATTTTGAAATTTATAGATGATCCTGAGCTCTATCCTCCTGTCTATACACGTTGGGAAGGCGTTAGGTGTTGGAGCATGCATCCATGTATTTACGCAGAAAACAGCGAGAATATATCAATAGAAGGAAATGGCATAATCGACGGTAGCGGTGAAAAATGGTGGAAAGAGGCAAGAGAGAAGAAGCTTCATTCTCTTAAGCCAGAAAAAAGCTATGAAAAAAGGCTTGCACTTTTAAATGTAGGTTATGAAAGACAACCTGAGGGTGGTGGTGGAAGAAAATCACAGTTTTTGCGTCCTTCTCTCATTGAGTTTAACAGTTGCAAAAATGTAAGAATTACTTCTGTAAAAATAATGAACTCACCATTTTGGACAGTTCATCCAATCTTTTCAGAAAAAGTTGAAATTGAAAACATAACTATCGTTAACCCTGCAGATACTCCTAACACAGATGCAATAGATATTGATTCTTGCAAAAATGTTCATGTAAAAGGATGTTTCATCAACGTTGGAGATGATGGCATTTGTCTTAAAAGTGGTGCCGGGGAAGACGGAATATTTGTAAGCATCCCAACAGAATCTGTTCTTATCGAAGAGTGTACAGTTACTTCGGCTCATGGTGGTGCTGTCATTGGTAGTGAAACAGCTGCTGGCATAAAAAACGTAACATTTAAAAATTGTAATTTCCTTGGAACAGATAGAGGAATAAGAGTTAAAACAAGAAGGGGTCGCGGGGGAAAGATAGAGAACATTCTCTTCTCTAATTTGAACATAATCGACTCTCTCTGTCCTATTGCTTTCAATATGTACTATAAATGTGGAGCAACAGATGATTCTTTATTTACTCTCGAGACCAAAGAAATAAACAAAGAAACACCAAAAATTAAAAACATCATTATAGAAGGTATTGTTGCAAAGAATTGTAAAAGCTCTGCTGGCTTTATCGTTGGCCTTCCTGAATCTAGGATTGAGAATCTATTAATCAAAGATTCTTATTTCTCTGTAAATAGTGCTTCAGAAATTAAGCCAAAAGAATCCGAAATGTATAGGGGATTACCTGACGTAGAAGAGAAGTCGATAAGAAAGCGTTTTGCCGATATAAAGATGGAAAATGTGGTGGTTGAGGGCGTAGATAGTCTTGTAATTGAGCAATAAATAAAAATTGCACTTTTCTGACAAATCTATGAATTGTTACGACAAGGATTTGAAAATAAAAAAATACCTTAGTTAATATTTTAAAAATCAAGGAGAAAAAGTGGAAAAACAGACCAGCCTTATTAGATATAAGTCAATAGATTTGGTTATTTGGACTTTTCTTTTGGGCTTATTTGAAACTTTTATTGCTATTTCTGGATCATCTTGGTTTAAAAGTCAGCCTTACACAGTTTCTTTGGTTCCTTCTTTATCTTTGATTGTTTATATGCGGTGGGGGATTTTTGGTTCTATTTATTCCGCTTTGGGGGGATTGTTTTTGTCTCTTTCTTTAAGAGCAAGCGTGGATCAAACTGTAGTTTATGTTGTGGGAAATTTATTTTCTCTTCTCGTTTATCCATTAATAGTGAAGGTTGGCAAAGACAGAATAAGAAACAGCAGCCTATTATCTATGATATTTGCTGTTATGATAGCTCTTTTTATGCAGATAGGGCGTTATATAGTTTCATTGTTTATGGGCGGAAAAATAGAATCAATAATCGATTTTATAACTACAGATGCTCTTAGTGGAGTTTTTGCAGTTGTAATAGTTTTAATTGTAAGAAGAATAGATGGCCTATTTGAGGATCAAATTAGCTATCTAAGACGAATAGAAGAAGAGAATGAGGAGAAAAGATAATGAAAGTTAAAGCAACTGATTATCTTGAATATGACGAAAAAACCAAGAGCTATTATGAAAACCCAGAACAGAGGGTAAGAGATGATGTAGAAAAGCATTATTGGCTCCATATTGGGCGTACAATATTGAAAGATTGGCGACTATACTTAATGCTTTTACCAATGCTACTTGTCTTCCTCTTCTGGCGATATTTTCCTATGTATGAGCTATTGGGATGTTTTAAAGTTTCAGATGAAGTTTTGCCTGTATCTGAACAGCTTTTCTCTGGTTTTTCATATTTCAGAAGATTACTTGTAGGAGGAGATGCCCTTTCTACAGAGTTTTGGAGAGCTCTTCGTAATACATTCTTACTTTCTTTCTATGGTCTTTGTTTTGGTTTTCCTGTCCCTATCATTCTTGCTCTATTTTTTAATGAAATTAAATCAAATGTCTGTCGAAGCGTTTACCAAGTTCTCACATATTTGCCTAAGTTTATGTCAACAGTTGTTATGACATCACTTGTAGTGATGCTTGTAAAACAAGGTTCAATTACAACAAGTTATGGTGTTATTTCTCAACTATTAGAAAAACTTGGCTTAATTTCAAATAGTGTAGCAAGAGCTGGTCTACTAAATAACCCAAACTTCTTTAGAGGTATCTACCAACTTAGTGGAATTTGGGAAGATGCAGGATATAGTAGTATTGTCTATTTTGCAGCTATTATTGCTATTTCTCCAACAAGCTATGAAGCTGCGCAAATTGATGGCGCGGGAAAGATGGCTCAAATGAGATATGTTGTTATACCATGTATCCTTTCAACTATTGTAATCATGCTTATAACACGTATTGGTTCTTTGCTAAGTATAGGATATGAAAAGGTTCTTCTTCTTTATAACACAAATACTTATGTTACAGCTGATGTTGTTTCCACATTTGCCCAACGCTATGGTTTAGAGGGAGCTAGTAAAGGCATTGCGAGTGCGGCCGAGATGATGAACAACGTTATTGGAATGCTACTTGTAATAGGTGCAAATACCATTGCGAGAAAAGCAAGCAATGTATCTCTCTACTAAGGAAGAAAAAGATGAAAAGAAGGCTAGAAACAACAGAATTAATATTTAAAGTAATAAGCTATACTCTTTTGACAATCTTTGCGCTTAGTTGCTTATATCCTTTTGTTTATGCAATAAGTTCTTCTATCAGTGGAAGAAAGGCTGTTGAGTATGCTGAAGTTCTCTTGTTTCCAAAAGATGTTCAGTTTGAAGCATTTGGCAGAATGTTTAGTAACAACATGTTCTGGAATGCTTATTCCAACACCCTGTATATAACACTCTTTGGAACAATTTGGGCACTTGGATATTCAATTTTAGGCGCTTACGCACTATCGAAAAAGCGTCTACTTTTTAGAAAGTTTTTTAACTTTTTCCTTGTCTTTACTATGTGGTTCAGTGCAGGTATTGTTCCTCAGTATTTGAACTACTTAAATACAAAAGCTGTCTTTAATGGCGTGGGTATTACTGACGATAAGTGGCTTGTAATCATTGCTATGGGTATGGCAGCGATGAATATCATTCTTCTAAGAAATGCATTTGAAGGAGTTCCTTCAGATATCGAAGAGGCCGCTATAGTTGATGGTGCAACTGAGTTCCAAGTCTTAACAAAGGTCTATATTCCAATGAGCAAATCTACAATAGCAACAGTTGCTCTCTTCTTTGGAATCTCAAGATGGAACGGATACTTCTGGGCTCGTCAGATGATTAGTAATTCAAATGAGCACCCTCTTATGGTTTATATAAGGCTTATGCTTGAAGAGTATACAGACCCTGAAGCAATGGCTGGTTGGAATGAAGTATTTGCTTCTGACAGCATGATTTACGCTTTAATCGTCTGTTCAATTGTTCCTATTCTCATTATTTATCCTTTCATACAAAAGTACTTTGCTAAGGGTGTTAATGTGGGTGGCGTTAAAGAATAAAGAACAAAAAAATATAGTCTCAAAATGGAGGAAATTATGAAAAAATCATTTTTGACAATGGTTGTTGCTTTATTAGTTTCTTGTGCTCTCTTTGCTAATGGTGGTAAAGAAATTACAGTTGCACCAACAGAAACAACAACAACTACTACTGCAACAGCAAGTACAGTAGAAGAGGCTAAGACTCTCTCTTATGCTGATGGTACAGTATTAAGAATGGCTACTGGATACAACAGCAAGAAGACAGGTCTTACATTTGATGCAGATGTTGCAAAAGATGGTATTGAACTTGCAGGTGTTACATATCATGCTGGAGACCTAAAACCAACTTGGGTTGAGGTTGAAAAGATATTAAACATCAAGATTGAAGACAAGTACCAGGGAAACAGTGCTACAAACGAACTTAAGTATTGGGCAGAAAGATTAGCTGATGTTGATATCGTATCTGGAAACGCTACATCTCTTAATGATTACGGCGCAAAGGGAAGTTTTGTTAATATCGCTGAATACTTAGATATGATGCCATCTTTCAAGGCATATTTAGATGCAAATCCAATTGTTAGACTCTCTATCACAGGTGACACATCAACAGGTGCTATCTACTTCTCTCCTTACTTTGATGGTGTTAATGATATTGAAAGAATGCCATTAATGAGAGTTGATTGGCTTTGTAAACTTCTTGATGGAGAAGGTTTATTTACAGCAGAAAAGAGTGGAACTCTTAAGAGTGCTAAATATAAGCCATATATGCCAACAAGTGGTTCTGTTACAGTTGATGCAGTAAACAAGGAAGGAACTGCTGTCATTTCTTTAACAAAGAATTATGACAAGGCTGGCAACATTGTTGCAACAATGAATGATGCTTTAGCTAAGGGTGAAGTAAGTGGTGTTGATGCTGTTAATATGCTACGTAAGTATATTGATGAAGCATATGATGGCTACTATGGAACAACAAGATCTGACCTTTTTGCTGGACAGGATGCTGCTTGGGATGCAGATGAGCTTGTTGCTCTTCTTAGATGTGTTGTTGCTAACGCATATACACTCAACGGAACAGATACTGTTGAAGGCTTATTCTCTCGTGAAGACAACAATAACCAGAGAAGAGTTGACCTCTTCAGATTTGCAGGTTCTCTCTTTGGTGTTCGTGGCTTAGAGTCAAGACAAGATTATCTCTATTTCGATACAAATGGTTCTTTGAAAGATGCTAGAAGTGAAGTAAGCACATATGTTGCACTCGAAAGAATGCACGAGATGGCAGAAGAAGGCTTAATTTCTAAGTCTTATATCGAATCTTCAAAAGAATCATCTTCAACAATGCTTGAGAATGATCTTGGTTTCATGAGCTATGACTATAACCAGACTCAGACAATCATGAACGAAACAAAGCTCCAAGAAGGAGAGAAGTACATGGCTGTCATGGTTCCTGTTGCACGTTGGTTCGATGGAACAAACAAAGATGGCGTTTATATGAGATTCACAGAGTCTTGGCGTTCTGTTAAGACAGATGGTTGGGCAATTAGTAAGGCAGGTGTTGGAGATGACACAAATAAGCTTTATGCTGCTCTCGCATTAATTGACTACGCTTTCAGTGAAAAGGGTCAGATTCTCATGAGCTATGGCCCAGATGTATTCATCAAGACAAATAGTGATGGAAGCTATGTGACATTCTCTTTCAACGGAAAGGAGATGCCAGTAATTGCTGATGTTACTAACGAATTATTATGGACACTTGCAAGTGGCAACTATACAAACTTTGCTCGTTATTACCTCGGTTCAACACTTTCATTTGCTAAGAGCCAGGCATTTGAATATCAGTGCACATGTGAGGTAGGTAAGGAAGGTGCTGGAAAGATTAGTACAGCCATTGGCCTTGGAACAATTAAGCATCCTGAATTAGCTATTTGTGATAATATGTGGTATACATCTGTTCCTACAACTCTTCCATCAACAAAGATTGAGATTGATACTCTCAATACTTATACAGAACTCCAGAAAGAATTTAACCAGCAGAAGAATAATGATAACCTCTTCTGTTCACAGATTGCTTTTGGATACACAGTTGATGGTGCACATAACGCAGAAAACCTTGCTAACAAGGTTAGAACAGATTGGAATGGTGAGCAGTACTTACTCTTAAAGCAGAGTGCTTGGACAAGATTATTAAAGTTCTATCAGAGTTTAAATTAGTAATTCTATTCTCATGGAGAGGGCAATAGCCTTCTCCTGAGATATTCTTTTTAAGGGAGTGATTATGTATAAGAAACAGATGACATTTCAGAACATAATCTGTTATTTTGCACTCTTTGTTGGTGTTGTATTTTTTATTTATTCACTTGGTATTATGACAGATCTATATGACTGTTTGTATTCTACAATGATGAACCCATCAGACTTAACTGAGACAACAGTTTCTGGTTCTATTGTTTATTACAACATGCAACCTTTTAATAAGAGTTTTCTTATTTCTGCAATAGTATTGATACTTCTTTCTGTACTTCTTTTTATTACGCAAACAAATAAGAGAAGAAAGTATTATATAGGTAACTATGTTGCAGTTGCTTTATTTGTCATCTTTGCACTTTATTTAGTTGTTTGGTCTCATGTTGAGATTGAAAAATTTAAAGGACAGTGGCTGTCTTTAGATTTTGATGCATTAAAAATGCATGCAAAAATGTTCAATCAGAAATATACAGAATCAACATTTTGGTTCGATGTTCATTATATAGTTTCGCTTCTTGCATTAGTTAGCTGTGGTCTAAATATATACAATGTAATTTGGAAGATAAAGCTGATGAAAGAAGAAGAAAGATTAATAAAGGAGGGAGAGCGACATGAATGATGCAGATAAACTCATAAAAAAAGATCGCATGCGCTACACTAGAAATAAACTAAGTTCATCTCTAGTTATTGTCGCTATTTTATTTGATGTATTCTTCTTCGTTTCCATTTATAAATCTGATGTTGGCACCTTTTATTATAATATCATAATTGGAGCATCAATAATTTATAATCTTGTATTTATGTTACTAGCCTTTTTATCTAGTGAAGGTGTTAAAGAATACAATGAAAAGTATTCATATTTATTGATTGTTTTAGGCATTATCCAATTTGTAAGAATTTTTATCATTCCATTTAAAGCACACAATACAATTGTTGTTGTTTCATCTGTCGAAAGAAGAGTTATGGAGAGTGGTCAATTTGTTAGATGTATTGTCTATTTAGTCTTGTCTGCGCTCTGTCTTCTTTCTGCTGCAATAATTGGCATTATACGTTCTAGAGAACTCAAAGAGTACCTAAAAACATTAAAAGAAGAGGTTAGAAGAGACTAAATGGCAGAATTAATCTTAAAACATATTGATAAGATATATGACAATAATGTTCAGGCAGTATATGACTTTAATCTCTCTGTTAAAGATGGAGAATTGATTGTTCTTGTTGGTCCTTCTGGCTGTGGAAAAAGTACAACGCTTAGAATGGTTGCAGGGTTGGAAGATATAACAAAAGGAGAACTGTTGTTAGATGGAAAAGATATAACAACAACTCCTGCTAAAGATAGAGATATGGCAATGGTCTTTCAAAACTATGCGCTTTATGGCCATATGACTGTATATGAAAATATGGCTTTTTCTCTAACTCTTAGAAAAGAAGATCCTAATGTGATTCATAAAAAGGTTCTTGCAGCTGCTGAAATATTGAATTTAACAACACAATTAAATAAGAAACCGAACCAGCTTTCAGGTGGACAAAGACAGCGTGTCGCTATGGGTAGAGCAATAGTACGTAAACCAAAGGTATTCTTATTTGATGAGCCTCTATCTAACTTGGATGCAAAGCTTAGAGGTTCAACAAGAAGGGAAATTTTGTTGCTACATAAGAGGCTAAAAGCAACAATGCTCTATGTTACTCATGACCAAACAGAGGCTTTAACGCTAGCAGACAGAATAGTTTGCATGTCTATGGGACATGTACAACAAATTGGAACGCCGCTAGAACTTTATGATACTCCTCGTAATTTGTTTGTTGCTGGTTTTATTGGTCTACCTCCAATGAATTTCTTTGATTGTTTAGTTAAAGAAACTACTCTTAAAGGAAAAGGTTTTACCATCCCATTAGGGAAAGATGATCAAGATCTTCTAAAAGCTTATGTTGGCAAGGAAATTGTATTAGGAGTAAGGCCAGAAAATGTTGTAAGTGGCCAAGATGTTCCTATCCTCATTTCATCAAATGAGAACTTAGGAATGAATACTCTTGTTCATGGACATATTGGAGATGAAGAAAAAACCTACGATAAGATAACAGGAAAGCTAAGAGGCTGGTGTACCTATTCTCCTGGCGATAAGGCTTGTGTTTCTTTTGACAAAATGCATTTCTTTGATAAAGAAACAACACTTAGAATTACAAAGGAGGAAAACCTATGAAAGAGAGAAAAGGCTTTAAAGAGTGGCTAAGAAAAAAGGTAGTAGCTATTAAGCGTTCACCTCAGCGTATTGCTCTTTTTGCGTACATTTTAACCTTCCTTTATTATTCTTTAAACTTAACAAGTATTTCTAATACAACAGCAAAGATACAAGGAAGTGGCATGGGGCTTTGTGGCTTTATTACTATGCTCTTCTCTATATTGTCGATTGTTTGTTTCTTAAATGCTTTTCCTCACAGAAAGAAGGTAAATAAAGCAATGCTTGTTCTTCTTTTTGTTATGTCTGGTGTTGTTATCTTTGCAGATTATAAATATCGTTCACTTATTTATAGTGCTGTTTTCAGAGAAAACAATCCTATTGTAGTTAACCAAACTACTATTTACATATCACGTGCAGCAACAGTGCTTTCTAATCATATTGTGTTTTTAGCTATATCTGTTTTGCTTGTTGCTCTTTTACCTCTTTATTCGAAGGCTTTAAGAAAGATTAATACTTCAATTGAAGTTGATGGCTATGATGATATGGAAGCAATTGATATCTCCGGAGAGTCTTAATGCCAAAAGAGAGGAAAGAAGATTATTCTTTTAAGAGTAAAAAAATAGAGGAGCTTGTTAGTGCAGATGAATCTAATACTCCTCAATACTCAAAAGAAGAATTAGAAAAGTACAAAACTAAATCTAAGATAAATCTATCGTCTAGAATAAAAGCTTATTTAATTAAGTTCTGGTTTGGTGGAGTGGTCTGTTACTTCTTTATTTGGGGACTTGGCTTATATATACCGTCATCGCTAGATTTGTACTTTGTTACAAGTCTTGCTATGGGCTTTGTTCTAGATATATTGGAGAATAGTATTCTTCGGTTTTTAGCTAAAACAGATGGTGAATATGATAGGTGGATGATGTTTCCGAAGAAAGGCTATCTTTCACTTATAAAGAATGTCATATACGCATTTGTTTTAGTCTTTTGTGTATATATGACATACCTCTTAATGAATAAAACACTCTTGCTTCTGACAGAAAAACAAGATGTTGTTTTATTTCCGATGGAACCTTTTAGTTTTGGATTGTTTTTCCTTCTTTTTGATCTCTTGTTTATAAAAATAAAGAATGTAATAGGAAATATATATAAAGACGCAAAAAAGAAAGTAGAAGGAGGCGAATAGAATGTCATACCTTAGCTTAAAAGATATTAATAAGATTTATCCAAATGGCTTTCATGCTGTTCATGACTTCAATCTCGATATAGAAAAAGGAGAGTTTATTGTCCTTGTTGGGCCATCTGGTTGTGGAAAAAGTACAACACTTAGAATGATTGCTGGCTTAGAGGATATTTCAAAAGGTGATTTTCTTATTAACGGAGAGAGAGTAAACGAGAAAGGTCCTAGAGAAAGAGGGATAGCTATGGTATTCCAAAGCTATGCTCTTTATCCCCAAATGACTGTCTATGATAACCTTGCTTTTGGACTTACTCTTCAAGGTGTTGATGAAGATGTTATCGAAAAGAAAGTTCTGAAAACAGCCCAAATATTAGGCCTTACAGACTATCTTGATCGTCTTCCTAAAGCTCTCTCCGGAGGACAGAGACAGCGTGTTGCTGTAGGTAGAGCGATAATAAGAAAGGTTAACATCTTCTTAATGGATGAGCCACTATCTAACTTGGATGCTAAGCAGCGTGTAACGATGCGCTCTGAAATAACAGAGATACACAAGAAAACTGGAGCAACTACGATATATGTAACTCATGACCAGACAGAGGCTATGACAATGGCTGATAGAATCGTTGTCATGAAAGAAGGTTATATACAGCAGATAGGAACTCCATACGAGTTGTATTTTAATCCTGTTAACATGTTTGTTGCTGGCTTTATTGGTGAGCCTCCAATGAATTTTATAAGAGCTACACTTCATAATGGAAAGATATTAATTGGCGACAATGAAATTGACCTAGGAGCTAAACTAGATAGCAAAAAGAAAGAAAAATACGAGAATAAGGAGATTGTTTTTGGCTTTAGACCTGAAGCAATTGCTCTTTGTGGAGATGATAGCTCTTATAAATTAAATTCTAATGTTGAGCTTACAGAACTTCTTGGTGATAATACAAATGTTTATGTCGATATATCATCTGAGAAGGCCATATTGAAGGTGAATCCACATGATACACCAGCAATGGATAGCTTGTTTACATTTTATATTCCCCGCGATAGTGTCTATCTTTTTGATGGAGAAACAGAAGAAGTAATCTAAAGAGCCATTTTGATCAAATTAGTACAGCATAGTTTTATAAGGCTATGCTGTTTTTGATGGTGAACGACTAAGTTGTAAGATAGACAAAAAAAAGAGTAAATGCTAAAAGAAAAAAGACAGGTAACAAGATGGAAAGGGATTTAACTAAAGGAAGTGTTTTTAAGAACTTGATTTATTTTTCAGTTCCATATCTCTTTTCTTATTTCCTTCAAACTTTGTATGGCTTAGCAGATTTAATGATAATAGGTCAATTTGAAGGAGTTGAAAGCACTACAGCTGTGTCTATAGGAAGCCAAGTTATGCATATGATAACTGTTATGGTCGTAGGTCTTGCTATGGGAACAACTGTAACAATCTCACATGCTATTGGCGCAAAAGAGAAGAGGAATGCTGAAAAATATATAGCTAGTACGATTAAGCTTTTTTCTTTTGTTGCTGTTCTCTTAACCGTACTTCTTCTTTTTTTGTCTTCTTTTATTGTTTCTATAATGTCTACGCCACTAGAAGCAATCGAGGGGACCAAAAGCTATCTTATTATTTGTTTCTTAGGAATCCCTTTTATTGTTGCATACAACATTATTAGTTCTGTCTTTAGAGGACTTGGGGATTCAAAATCTCCAATGTACTTTATTCTCATAGCTTGTATTTCAAATATTGTTTTAGATTTGCTCTTTATTGGTTATATGGGCCTTGGGCCTAGTGGCGCAGCACTAGGTACGGTTCTTTCTCAAACAATAAGCGTTATCTCATCTTTTATTTATCTAAAGAAAAAGAATAATGGATTAAAAGTACACAAAGAAGATTTTAGCAATGACAAAAAAGAGATAAAAAGCATTCTCTCAATTGGTGTTCCAATAGCTCTGCAAGATGGTCTAATTCAAATAGCTTTCATTTTAATTACAATAATAATGAATAGACGAGGGCTTGTTGACGCAGCAGCTGTCGGCATAGTTGAAAAGATAATCTCTTTTCTTTTCCTTGTTCCTTCTTCTATGCTTAGTAGCGTCTCTGCACTTGCATCTCAAAACTTAGGTGCAAAAGAAGAAAAAAGAGCAAAAAGCACGCTTTACTATGCCTTGTTTATCTCAGTTTCTTTTGGGGTTATAGTAACAATTATTATGCAATTCTATGGTGCTTCTGTTGTTTCTCTGTTCGTCAAAGATACAAATGTAATCTTAGCAGGAGAAGAGTACTTAAAAGGTTATGTCTTTGACACTATATTTGCTGGAATACACTTCGCATTTAGTGGTTACTTCTGTGCTTTAGGAAAATCTGGAATTTCATTTATACACAACATTATTGCGATAGTCTTGGTTAGAATACCTGGTGTTTATTTCTTCTCTGCACTTTTTCCAACAAACCTTTTCCCAATAGGTCTTGTGACAGCATCAGGTTCACTTGTTTCCTCTATAGTTTGTATAGTTGCCTTCTTCATCCTAAATAGCAAGAGAAAGAAGGCAAAAGATCTATCTCAATTTAGCTCTTCTATATGATAGATATAGTTAAGCGTTGCTAAGGCCTCAATAATTTCCTTATGAGTTTTGAATTTCTTTAGTTCAGTACTGCAAATAGTGAGCGTAATTGTATATACAGATAATCCCGATCCACGATAAGCGGGGTTAGCCTCTATATCATCAATTCTTAGTCCAAGCTTACGACATACAGATACGAAGTCTTGCAAAAAACTTGTCTGTGTTAACTCCAAATGCACTTCAAAATGGTTCGATCTGTTTTTTAGATATTTTTCAAATGAAGGGAATAGAGCAAGAATCGAGATTAAATAGATGAATATTACAATCGTTAACGTATAAAGCCCCAAGCCTGCAGCAAAGCCTAAGAATACAGATGACCAAAGGCCTGCTGATGTTGTTAATCCCTTGATTTGGCTCCTTGAAGAAAAGAGGACGGAGTTAATACTAAGAAGGGCACTAGCAACAACAGTTGCGCTAGAGAGAAGAGGGAAACCTACATTAAAGCTAGTGATTAAAACCAAATCTAAAAGAGAAGCGCATGTAGAAGAGAAGCAAATAAGAACAAATGTTCTTAGCCCTGCTGAGTGACGCTTACTTGAGCGTTCACACCCAAGCGCAAACGATAAAATTAAAGAAAGAGCTAAACGAAAGATAACAGATCCAATTGAGATATCACAACACCAAGCGCCAATAAGCTTTGTAATCGGGTCAGATTCTATAAGTTTTAATAATTCGTTCATTTTTTCTAATCACCTCATTTTATTTAGACGACGTGGTAACATTGTCGCTGCAGCATGCTCATCTGCACCTTCAGAGAATGCCTCCTCATCTTCTTCCATTGGAGTTTTGTGTTTAGGTAAATTATCTTGAATTGCATGAATTCTCTCAATAAGTAAGTCTAATTCACTCTTTCCTTTTTCGTTTTCAATTACAGGTGCAACATCCTCTATTTTATTTGAATATGATTGTGATAAATACAAAGAAAGCTTAGCAGAAGCAGGCCCTATTAACTCATAAAGAACAGATGACGCAAGAATGATTGTCTCTAAAGCTTCGCCTTCTGTTCCTCCAAGAGTTCTTGCTCCAAGAGCGGCAAGACCAATAGCAACTCCTGCTTGAGGTATTAGTGCTAAACCTAAATAGTTACGTACTCTTTTGTCTTTTCTTGTGCATAGACAACCAAGGAAGGCTCCTAGGTATTTACCAACAATACGAACAAAGAAGTAGATAACTCCAACTGTAATTAACGATACAGATGCGATACTTTCTGATGAGGAGAATAGCGATCCTAGGTCAAAGTTTAAGCCAGAGCGAACAAAGAACAATAACAAAATCGGAGGACTGAAATAATTGAGTTGCTTAAATAGTCTTTCGTCTCCTGTTGTGTTGATATATACCATGCCCATACCCATGCATCCTAAAAGAGGTGAGGTGTCGAGAAGAGCACAGATACCACAGAATGAGAATAGAATTGCAATAGAAACAATAAGTCTGTTATCTGTAGACCTATTATGTAATAGAAGTTTCAATACTAAACCAAAAAGTCCACCTAAAAGGAATATTGCAAGGTTTATAAACAAAGGTTTAAGAACTGAAAGTATTGAGAACGAACTAATTGCGCTTGTTGTTGAGAGTGAAATAGCAACCGAAAATGCTATTAAACCCACAACATCATCTAAAGCAACGACTTGCAAAAGGGTATCGACGAAATCGCCTTTAGCTCCTTGTTGTCTGATTGTCATAACTGTTGATGCTGGAGCTGTCGCAGCTGCAAGAGCGCCAAGAATAAGAGCAAAAGGCCTATCTACACCAAGAATTCCCCATGTAACAAAGAAAACAAGTATGGATGCAAGTAGAGATTCAAATACAGTAATAATTACAACCTTTAGACCATTCTTCTTAAGTGTTTCAAGCTGAAAGAATTCGCCAGTACTAAAGGCAATAAAAGCGAGAGCAATATCGGCAATAAAGTCCATTCCTTCGATTATTGATGTTGGAATAACATTTAAACAGAAAGGGCCGAGTGCAATGCCTGCAAGAATATATCCAGTTACATTTGGAAGTTTTAATTTCTTTGTGACTCTAGTGAAGAGAAAACCACTAAATAGCATCAATGAAATTGAGACTATAATTTTAGATACAGATGATGATATATGTAATAATTCAAATAAAGGCGTTGTCATTTTAAAACCTCACAAAATGAGATAGAAGCAGAGTTTTCAAAAACTAAAAGTGCGAAAAAAGTTAAGCCAAATAATCCTGTAAAGTAGAGAGAAAGTACAGAGAAAACTAATTCTGTAAAATTCTTTAAATCTCTTGGTATGATGTAGTTAAATTTTATCGCAGTAAACAGGCAAAAAAGAAAAATAAGGCCAATGTAGTAAGACTGTGACAGTAGACTCTTTACATTGCATACATCCAAAAGAACAGAAAGACATAATGGAATAATTGAAAGGATAATGTTTGCAACTATTACTCCGCTTCTTCCTTCTTTTTGTTTTATGCCAATAAGAAAAGACTCATAAGAAGGTTTATTAAGATTTAACTCATTTTTAACTGAAATGAAACACTTCGAACTATGAAAAAAATGAAAGAACTTATACTTTAAGCTGTAATTTATTGTTTCTCTAAAATTCATACTTAATTCCCTTTAGGTGAGTTGATTGACATATCTTAGGAATCGAATAAAATAAAATCAAATTATATTATTTTCTATATTGATAAATATTGTTTATGGAGAAGCTATGTTAAGCATACTAATGAACACTTTCATGAAAGTCGCTGAGAAGCAAAATTTTACAAAAGCAGGAGAAGAACTTGGGATGACTCAACCTGCGGTAAGTCATCAAATAAAACAACTTGAAGATGAGGTTGGACATAAGTTGCTTATACGTAATAAAACGGGGTTAATTTTAACTCCAGAAGGGGAAATAGTACTTAAATATTCACGAAGAATGAAGGCTTTAAATGATAAAATGGTCCTTGAATTGGCAGGAAAAAATAGGATTCTTTCTCTCCTTAGAGTAGGTATTACACATACCTGTGAGAGCAATTTAACCGCAGCTTCTCTTGCAAAAGTTGGTAAAGGCCATAAGGGCTTAAGGATTATTTTAACTACTGATACTATAAATAATCTTTATGATAAACTTGAATCTTATGAGTTGGACCTTGCAATAATTGATGGTCCTTTGCTTGATACAAGGTTTTCCTCAATGATGCTAGATACTGATTATCTAGTATGCGTAATGTCTCCATCAAACCCATTTGCTCGCAATAGCGTAATTTCATTAACAGACTTAAAGAAGCAAAAGCTAATACTCAGAACAGCTTCTTCAGGAACAAGAACACTTTTTGAATCAACGCTAGAGAGTAACAACGATTCAATTGCATCTTTTGATGTAATTCTTGAAGTTGATAATATAGCAACAATTAAGGACCTAATAAGAAAAGATATGGGCGTATCAATACTTCCTAGAAGCGCATGCCTTGATGAGCTTAAAAAAGGTAAGGTCGTAGCCCTCCCGATTGAAAACTTCAGCATGGTAAGAGAGACCCGCATTGTTTACAACAAAGACTTCTCAGAAAAAGATTTCCTTAATGAAATAATTAAGGTTTATGGGGAAGAAGCATAGAACAAGTCCCATTGGCATCCATTTGTTGACTGCTATGCTTAAAATATAGACTCATTGGTAAATGGCAAAAGAAGCGTTCTCTTTCTTTTTAATTTTTTGTAGTGTTTACTCAGTAAACACTTCAGAAAACTTTCTATAGACACAAAAAACTGATGAAAGATGTATAATGTGAATACAATTAGCAATCCAAAATGAATTAGGTAAAGATTTTATATAAGGGGGATAGTATAAATGATTGAACTGGGGAAACTTGAAGAAATTACAGATTTGAGAAGTGTTTGGGCTCATGAAGCCCTAGAATTTACGCCATGGCTTGCTAAAGAAGAGAATCTTTCTATTCTTGCAGATACTTTAGGAATAGAAATAGCGTTAGAAGAAACGGAAAGTTCGATAGGTGATTTTTCTGTGGATATCTTGGCAAAAGAAATTGGAACAGACAAAAGCATCATAATTGAAAATCAGTTGGAAGATACAAATCATGATCATCTTGGAAAACTAATTACTTATGCTTCGGGAAAGAATGCTAGTTATATAATATGGATTGTAAAACGAGCACGAGAAGAACATAAAAGTGCTATTGAATGGTTAAATAATCATACAGATGATTCTGTTGCTTTTTTTCTTGTAGAAGTGAAGCTGTATAAGATTGGAGATTCTAATCCAGCTCCTAAATTTGAAATAATTGAAGAGCCAAATAATTGGGCTAAGGAAATAAAAAAGGCGAGTTCTAATATTGGAGATGTTTATGGGGAAACTCAGCTTCATAGGTTAGAATATTGGACTGCATTCAATAATTATGCATTTGAGAACGAGATATTTAAAAAAGAGTTTAAAAAAAGAAAGCCATCAACTAATCATTGGATGAGTTTATATATTGGTAGCTCGGAGTGTCATTTAGAAATTCTCCAGTTGAAAGTAAGAACCTCTTTGGGCGTTCAATTATGGATCAGTGACAATAAGGAACTTTTTAAATCCCTTGAAGAGCATAAAGATGAAATCAATAGAGAAGTTGGTGTGGACTTGGTTTGGGATGAACTTCCAGGTAAAAAGGCGTCAAGTATTTCAATTGAGAAAAAGTTTGACACCTATAATAAAGACGATTGGAATAATCAATTTGAATGGATAATGAGTATTTTAATCAGCATGAAGACAACTTTCAAAAATTTTCTTTGATGCTTTTAGTGTTTTTGCATAGATAACATTTCTCTTTCGCAAAAATAATAACAAAGAATAACAAATGATAACAAAGCATAACAAAAAAAATTTTTAATAACAAATGATAACAAAACTTGATGCAATCTCTTAGAGGTTTTTTTAATTGAATTGGATTTATTTTTCTTTCATGAAAAATAACACAATTTAGGCGAAGAGGGGAGATTATAGAGTTTTATAATAATTCGTAAAAGAATTACGAAGCATTAGAAAAAGTAAGCAATAAAAAAGGCATCTGACTAACTTATTTCTTATTAATAAATCTGTTTTGAAACTCAAAAACAATTGTTTTTGTTTATAGTCCATAAAATCAATAATTCTACTTGAAATACTTTCTGGAATGCCCCAAACAGCCTCTGCAATCCCTCCACAAATTGCTGCTGTTGTGTCACAGTCTCCTCCTATTGAAATACAATTTCTAATAGCATCTTCAAAACTTGTTGACTCATAAAGGCAAACAAATGCAGCTTGGCATGTTCCGTTACATAAGCTATGCCAAGTATAGTTTTTTTGAAGCCATTCTAGATTATAATTAAGTTGGTAATAATTATTTTTCTCATATTCTTTGAGGCTATTGAGTTTTATACCATGTGTTGCTTGAAAGATTTGAACTGCGGTTGACTCAGCGCCCATAATTCCGTCAGGATGGTCGTGTGTTATCCTTGTTATGGCCTTGCTCATTGCAACACAATCTTCAAGATTTTCAGAAGCCCAACCAACAGGAGAAATTCTCATGGCAGCACCATTTCCACAAGAATTGTAAGGCCCCAATGATGGGTTTCTAAGCCAGCGACGAAAAGATCCACCATATCCTGCTTTGGGATACATTTTTCCCCATTTTCTAATAAACAATGCTGCATATTCAGAGAGCTTTGAATAGTCATTTTTTTCTCTGTAACTATCATCTACCCAATTGAGAATAGCTTCTGCGACAGCAATGGTCATTATTGAATCATCTGTTAAAAAACAGGAGTTTGGTAAGAGTTTGAATTCTTTTGTATGAATATTATGCCATTCAAAACGAGAACCAACAGTATCTCCAATAATAGCACCAAGCATTATTTACTTTCCTTTTCTTTGTATCTTTTGGTGTAGTCTTCTCTTATTGATTTAAATATATCTCTCTGTTCAAAATCATTATTTGAACGACACACAGAAACTGCATCAGAGATAATCTCATAGTTAAGTTTTATCCCTCTCTTGTCATTGTGATATCTGACGGCTCGGTCTTCTCTAATACCATACTTTTTTGCAGTTTCTACTGCATCGATATTTGCACCAAGGAACAAAAACTCCCAACCATATTTTTCTCTTTGTCGAGTAATCATTGCTTTAACTTTGTTTGAAGAATAGTGCGTAGAAGCGTTTTCTAGCCCATCTGTCGTAATAATAAACATTGTCTTTTCTGGAACATCATCTTTGCTAGCATATTTATGAATATTCCCAATGTGATGGATTGAACCACCTAAAGCATCAATTAGAGCAGTGCATCCCCTTGCAAAATACTCTTTATCTGTTAGGGCTTTTACGTCTTTAATACTTACTCTGTCGTAGATTACTTCTGATACATCATCAAAAAGGACAAGAGAAATAAGGCATTCCCCACTTTCCTTTTTTTGTTTTTCAATTAGGGAATTAAAGCCTCCAATTGTATCGAGAGTGAGACTTGCCATGCTACCACTTCTATCTAGGATAAATACAAGTTCTGTTAAACCTTTCTTCATTTTGTTACCTCTTTTTTAGAATGTAACTAAATGATAAGTATTTAAGATTTGAGATGTATTAACTGACAGTTAGTTAATCTATGATGGCTCCTGGAAGGAGTTGAAGATCTAAAGCGTAAAGAAGATTGTCTATTTGGTAACGATCGTAAATTTGATTTTGGATTAACCCAGATATAACCACATCTTGTATTGAAGATGGATTTATAGCATAGCCTGCTTTCATAAGCATTTCTTTTGTTTCCTCAAGCGACAACTTTAGAGCTATTGCTATTGCGAAGACTGTCATCTTCTTTGGGTTTGTTCCCCCAGTTAGAAGCTTCCAAAATCCCACGTTAGACATTCCTAGCTCGTCATATATTGTTGCGTTAGAGAGCTTTCTCTCTTTCATTATGCGAGAGAGCATAGATGCAAAAGATTCTTCTATTGGAATTTTATCAAGATTAGCTTGAGTTGGCTTTTTTAATAAGGTCTCTATTAAGTTTTCGTCTTTTTGTACGCTTCTTTCGACTAAATCAGAATCAATAGTTGAAGAAGTTGATTCTTCTGGTAATGATCCTATAAAAGGGTTATTTGATGTTCTAGAGACTAATTCTTCTTCTTGCTTTTCATCTATAATAAAGGAGTTGTTTATACTTTGAGTTACTATTTTTAACAAGTCAGGAGAGATCTGTTCGGAGTCACCATAAAGAGCTAAAGTAACGCATAAGGAAGGATAATCCTTCATGCAATCTTTAATTGTGCTAATAGCTGTCGAAAAAGCTAGTTCCCTTGGAAAATGTTTTCCTTTTGATGCAATTAGAGGAAATGCAATGCTTTTGCATCCTAAATTGCTAGCAAGAGAAAGACAGCTCCTATAACATGAGCCCAATAGTACTGGCTCTAGTGGGTTCTTTCCTGTCCAATGTGGAGCGGAGGTGTGAATAATGTATTTAGCAGAGAGATTAAAAGCATTTGTTGCCTTTGCCTCTCCTAAATTTAATTTATGCAGTTTTCTTGTTGCCTCGACTAAAGGCTGACCACAAAGCTTATGAATTTGCCTATCAACACCACCACGCCCAGAATAGTTTTGGTCGGTGGGATTAACTATCGCATCTACAGAGAGAGTTGTAATATCTCCTTGGATAATAGTAAAAGTCATCTTTTTTCACCTGATAGAATCATATCTTATTTTCTTAAGTGGAAAAAGAATTATTAGAATTAGCATTCTGAATTTTCATTCGGGTTAAGCTAGAATATAGATAGTTTTGGAGAGACGGGAATCGAACCCGCATCACTAGATCCACAATCCAGGGTTTTTCCATTAAACTACAGTCCACTACCAACGCTTGGAATTGAACCAATAATCGCTACAATTAAGAACGATGTCTTCCTTTTTGACTACGTTAGTCTATAACTACAGTACAAAGAGATACTTTGTAATGTGATGTTTTTATTATTGATTATTTTTTATTCCTTGAATTCGCTTAGAAAGCGAAAATCCATAATTAATTTTGATTGATGTAAGATGATATCAAGATCTTTAGATAATCCTTCATTGATATTGAAATAAGTCCTCTGTAATCCTATTAATTAAAGGTTTCAACATTTTATGAACTATATAGCGTAGTAATTACTTCTTA
>SAMEA104315422__coassemble_84_pt1 | contig 85498 bp, 79 predicted proteins | sample SAMEA104315422__metabat2_low_PE_015 | metagenome-assembled genome bin SAMEA104315422 (sample SAMEA104315422) | gut metagenome | biome: Monkey gut; feature: monkey-associated habitat; material: faeces | place: China | collected 2013
ATTATTCAGCTTTTTCTCTGAAAACTATTGAACAACAAAAAACCGGATGAGCCAAAAATTAGGGTGCATTACTAGCAAAAAGCATTACTAGATGCACCTTTTTTCATACATTGATCTTGTTAAAGACAGCATCGAATTTCAAACCAAACAAATCACAGAAGTCTTGTCTTTTCTTTGTTATCTTAGCTAACTTCCATTTGCCGTTTATCTTATTGGCATATATGTGAGAGAGCTTTGTTTTAAAATCTTCAAGCGATATTTGGCTTGTTTGACCGGCCTGGTATATTTCATCAAGGATGTCAAATGCCATTATCGCAGATAGATGGTTGAGAAATAACCATGCCTCTTTTGTATAGCTATTACGCATATAGGAAGTAGAGAAATCCAAAGAGTTATCATAGCTCCTAAAGAAGTCCTCTATTGCTTCTCTTCTCTTGTACAGCGTGTATACCTGAGAGCCATTAAGCTGCATGTTATTTGTTCTTAAGGTTATGGTCCCCATTGCAAGCTTGTCTTCAATGCATTCCTTGAAAGACACTGTCTTCAGGTTTTCTAGCTCAGCATCAGTAAGTCTTCGCTTCTTACCTGTCTTTATCCGGATCTCTTCCTTCTCTATTTTCAAAGAAATAGTGTTATTCTTTTTCTCTAGCCTGGAAGTAAGGTCTGCGAGCTCATCTGCAAGAAGTGACGCATCTTGGAATACATGTATAGCATACTCATCCTTCATAACAGTTTTGTGAAGGATTGCTCGAGAAATGTCATAAAGGGTGTAAATCTAGACTTTGCCATGAAAGAGGTTTCCAAATTTAAAGAAAAGAACAATATCGTTAAAATACAAGTGGATTGATAGCTGAAGCTTTTTCCTTAAAGACATAGCAACCCAAACTTTATTGCTTAAGGTATAAAAAAGCACGGCGTGGTTATCCGTGCTTAGATGCCAATTAATTTGACTTTATGGGGTTACTTTATATTTAATGGTGTAGCCACCAGTGTCTAAATTCCAATTAGGACCTTTTGTGATGGCACGCCATTGTTCTTGACTACGTAAATAGTTTATATCTGTAAGGCTTGAACATGACAATTTTAAATGTTTACAATCATAAGATAGAAGTTGCTAAAAACAACTTCTATCTAAAATCCCAATTCTTTATGTTATAAACGTTTTGGTTTATATGTAATAGCACTCATATTTATTTTAAACGCAGTTCTGGGCTCAACAAAGAAGTGAACATAATGTTCTACTCCAGAACCTTCTACTAAGAAACTACACGAATTATTTTCATTGGTTGTTTTGATATCACCATTTGCATCTACTACGCACAAAGTATTTCCTACAGTATTTAGTGTTATAGTGTAAAAAGTGTTTTCACTTGATTTGAATTTATAGCAGTATTCTTTTAAAAAAACATTTGTATTTACACCTGAAACACCTGACGTAGTAAGAGTTGATATAGTAGTGGTTGGCGTAAAGTAATCAGTATTACCAATTACACGTTTTAAAGATTTAAATTCCCCTATCTGATAATTGTTAGCAGTATCGCCAATGATCTCAAATTTAGCATCACTTGATTGCATATCATAAGTCTTCCCAAGCTCCCAATCATTAGCTGTATATTTTACTTTGATAGACTCATTTTCAACAACCCCATTTGCTTTACCAAGAGTGAATGTTCTTTCCCCTAAAGGACCGACTCCTACTACTTTTGGTAACCTCAACATGTAAATAGAATCAGCACCATAGGTTGGTAACAAGACTAAATCCCTTTTTGTGATACTAGGATAGACTTCAGTTTTTTCAATTTTATAATTATTTGTTTCGCTACCATTTAGCACAAATGCATGACTTTTATATAGAGCGCCATAATTGCTAGATTGCATAGTTACTCTAATCGATAAATTAGGCTCATTATCAAGCTCTTTTTCGATCACATCTGTTCCATCATAAGCTTTTGTAACATAAATAGGTCCTTGAATAACTGCAGGTAGTATTTCTAATGTACCAATAACTTGAAAATCTTCGTCAGTTAATTCTTTTCCTGCCAATGAAGGTAAACCGTAATTGTTTCCCGCATCAACTACAGAAGCAATAAAACAATTTTCAGGGATACTCAGTTTGTTACCTTTAATATATTCAGCTATTACTGCATCATTTAGATCAAGAGAATATACTGTATAAATACCTGCATTCAGTATACCATCAGTACTTTTATTGTATGGATAAAGCTTGATCTCAAGATCATCACCATTAGGTAATTTAGCTTTTATATTATGAGATTTTAACTCTTCCACAGCACTTGTTAGAGGTTGATAGCTTGTAACGAATGTAAGGTTTTCGATAAGAGCTTTTTTTATCGTTACAATGATACTTAACTCAGAAATATCATAATTCTCAATTCCGGAAGGTTCTGCAGTTGCATTATGCACACCAGCATTATAATCATCTAAAGTAATATTTGAAAAAGTGATCTTATCACCTTCAATAATAGCTTCCATTTTTTCATGATCAACTATTAGATCTGAGAAAGTTAATGGCTTACCCTCATAAACCTTTTGTTCTGGATGCTCAACTGCTCCTGAAAGAGCTTTCTTTGAAATTTCAAAGTCAAAACTAAAAGTTCCACTCTTCCACTCATCTGTTTCTTTCACAACTACTTCTGCAGTGTAACTTCCTGCATTGATTGGAGAATTTTCTAAATAGGATGTTGCATCTTTGACTTTAAACTTGATGCTCTCGATACTTTCAGGTACAACTGGTTTTGATACGCCATCTTCAATCCTTACAAGATTAGCTGCTGTAAGCTCAACAGCTTGACCATCATAAGTCTTATTTAAAGAACCAGATGCTAATACTACATCGCCATCTTTTGCTTCAAGTGCAGCAACTTCTTCTGTCTTTGTTGAACCACAGACAGTACAAGTATAGGTTTTAACCCCTGTCGCACCATTGCTAGGCTCTGTTGTTATTTTCCCTTCATCAAATGTGTGGTCGGCAACATCTGCTTTAAGATCTGTACATCCGCAAGTTGCTTTGTGATAATGGTGTGTCTCTGAGTGTTCCCACCTAGCTTCAAAAGTATGCTCATGTGTGGTAGGTGCATCGTTTTTGCACGCTACAGTAAGCGATAGGATAGATAGAAATACTAGCAGTAAAATTGTAGTTAAATTCTTCATAATATTTGCTCCGTTTACTAATTATTTACTAATTCAGCATAAAAAACAAATATAATTTTAAAAAGTTACAAGTAAATTTATAAAAAAAATCCATTTCTGCCTAAAATAGTGTAATAGCAGAATAAGCAAGATTTGGCTTTTTAGGAAATTTCTGTTTTTACCCTTACTTCAAGAGCTACTGTTTTTGCTTAATTCTTTATAGATAAAAAAATAGCTAGCATCTTGTTGTGCTAGCCATTGTATCATTTTTGCAAGCTTATTATAGCAGGGGTAGGACTCGGACCTACGACCTCCGGGTTATGAGCCCGACGAGCTGCCAACTGCTCTACCCTGCGTCGACTTACCTCAAAACAATAATCAAAATTACAATACTTGTCAATAGATTCGTTGCTTTATAGAATTTAGGTATGGATGCAAACGAAAGAAAAGCAATTCACATAAGAGTGAAAAGCATAATTAGTAACTTAGAGAAAAATAACTTCAGAGCAACCTATGTTGAAACAAAAGAGGAAGCATTAACACTTGTTAAAACTATTATTGCTCCTTCTTCTTACACCGCTAGTGGTGGCTCAATGACACTAATAGATTGTGGCATCATGGATTATCTGAAGAAAGAGACAGATTACCATGAAGATAGAAGAGACGCATACAGAGCCCAATACTATCTTGCTTCAGCAAACGCAATAACAGATAGTGGCGAAATATATGAAGTGGATGGCAGAAGCAATAGAATAAGCGCAATAGCATTTGGACCTGAGAACGTAATTCTTGTTGTTGGAATAAATAAAATAGTTCCGTCCCTCAGAAGTGCAATTGAAAGAGTAAAGAACATAGCAGCTCCAAGTAACGCAATTCGACTATGCAAAGATACTCCATGCGCAAAGCTTGGACACTGCATTTCACCTCTAAGCTCTCCTGATAAAATGGGTGCAGAAGGTTGCTATAGTGAAGAATGCATTTGCTCTTCGCAACTAATACTTAGAAAGCAAACTGAAAAAAACAGAATAACTGTAATCATTGTTGGAGAAAATCTTGGATACTGATTTACTCTATGCTCCATATATAGACGAAAAATACAAAGAATTTTCCTCTTCCCTTTCTCTTACAGACAAACTTGAAAGAAAGGGAATTAGAATTCCTGTTTTGCGTTCTTTAGCAAAAACTGTTAATAGTGATGATATAACAATAAAATACCATGAGGATGTAATCCTTAAAGGACTGAGCTTAGGAAGAGAGAAAATTCCAACAGAAGAAAAGCTAGAAAAGCTTACTTCTCTTCTCCCATATCTAACAAGTTGGGATCAGACAGATATTATCCAAAGCGGCTTTAAACCCAAAAAAGACGACAAAGAAATTCTTTACTCATACTTTCTTTCTCTCTTAGATAGCAAAGATGTATACACAAAGAGGCTTGGAATTGTTTGGTTGATGTCTAACAGAAAATATTATGACAAAGAGCAAACACTCCTTGCCATAATTAATGCAGATGACGAAAAAGAATACTATATTTCAATGGCTGTAGCTTGGGCATTCTCTTTCTTTGTAATTGATGACCCTACCCTTATTTCATGGCAAAATAAGCTACAGAAAGAAACAAGAAAAAGAGCACTACAAAAACTAAGAGATTCTAGACGATTTTCTTTTAGTCCTCAGCAGTAGTTGCATCTGCTACTTTTCTTAGAGGCACAAAGCCTTTACCCATTACATTATAAGCTTCATTAACAAAGACGAAAGCCTTTGGATCGTCTCTATTAATTATTCTTAATAGCTTCTGATACTGATGATTTTGGACAAGCACTAAGAGAATTTTATGTTCATGTTGGGTATATACGCCTGTTCCATCAAGAAGTGTACCTGTCTTCTTCATCTCCTCAACAACATCTTCTCCTATCTTATTCATATTATCAGAAACAATATATACGGCTTTGCTTCTTCTTGTTCCAAATCCAGTTAAGACATAGTTAACCATGTAAGAAGAACATGCCATTCCAATGATTGAAAAAAGCATAGGCTGTAAGCCAATAAAATATCCTGAAGAACCAACAACAAGTGCATTGAAGCAGAAAGAAATAGTTCCAACAGCTAATGGCGTATAGTGAGCAATGGATTGTGCTATGATATCTGTACCGCCAGTATTACATCCAGCCTTCATCGTAATGCCAATACCTGAGCCAAGCAATACTCCGCCAAACAAGGCGGAAAGAAGCACGTTAACAGGCTCACTTACATCCAATATCCCTTTGTAAGATGTTATCTTGCCAAAGAATGAAATCCAAAAAGAAAGAAGCGATGAGCCAATTAATGTTTTTAGGCCATACTTAAAGCCAAAGACAACCATTCCAATAGCAATTAATGGGATGTTGACACATAAGCTTGTTATACCAAGCTCAAAGCCAAAAAGATTATATAGAATATTTGCTACTCCGGCTGCACCGCCACTAGTAATCTTTGCAGGTGTATAGAAAACAGCAATGCCAAATGCTGCAATAGCTGGGCCTAATAGCAAATAGAGAATATCAAAAGAGTTGTGAATAACGTGAATCGATTTGTTCATAGCGCTGAAAATGATACAGTCTTTACTTTTAATTTCCTAGCTTAAAAATCCAAAAAAAGGCTATTTTTCTGCTTTTCTGCACCTTTTACTTCACTTTTAGAGCTTATCCTCATATATGGAATTTGTTAGAACAGAAACATGCTTTAATGCTTCATCAGAGAGATGGGTATATCTATCATTAATTTCCTTGGATTTATGTCCGAGAACAGCCATTCTGTCTTCTTGCGAAATGTTGTAATCTCGGCCAAGAGTTGAGAACGTATGTCTAAGAGAATGGAATGTAATATTTCTTTCCTTCCTCTCCTCTTCACCTATTCCAATTTGAGAAAGAAGAGCATAAAAGCCATTTCTTAAAGATGGTGTTGATATGTATTCCTTACTACTCTGCGGAGACGGAAGCAACACGCCAAATGATGATGCATTACTCTTAAGCTCATTTGCTAAAGTAGACGATATAAGTACAGAGCGTTCATACTTACTCTTCGTACTTTTGAGTCCACTTATATAAGCAACAGAGTGTCTTATGATGACTTTTGATTGCCCTTCTATATCGCTTTTTATAATATCTGAAGCATTTAAAGCTCTTATTTCAGATATTCTCATCCCTGTAATAAGCCCTAATAGAATGCCATAGTATAGAGACGGAAAGAGATTATCCTTTTCTCTCTCTAACTCTTCTCTTAGCCTTTTTACTTCATCAAGAGATAGAATTCCTCTCTCATTTTTACTTCCGCATGACTTAAGAATGCTATCGGCAGGATTAGACGCTATGTAGCCTAGTCTTCTAGCTTCTTTAAGAGGAAGAGAGAAAGAATAAATAATAACGTTGATAGTACTGTTTTGTTTTTCGCTCTTGTAAAGGGCCTTTACTACACGATCAAGAATAGATGAAGTTACATTTACAAGCTTCAACCCTTTAGGTAAAAGAGGCTCAACATTCTTCTCAAAGTTTTTCTTCATGTTGTATGCGTATTCTCGGCCAATAGCATTCTTCTCAAGCCTATTTTTCAGCGTAATATACTCAGAGTTGTCATAATCCCAAAAATCCTTACACCAAGAAGAAAATAGCACTCCACTTTCCTTTGAGTTAAAAAGCCCTTGTTCTAAAGCTTTAGATGCAACAATTGCAGCATCTTCTTTTCTTGTTATTGCTTTAAAGTCCATAATGCCTAGTTTTTCTTTTAAGCAGTCAATACTTTTTGCACTTTGTTGCTTCCCTGTTTCACGGTCTAAAAAACAAACATACCAATAGTCTCCTCTCTTCTTGTGTCTTTTATAAAGATAAAAATCACGTCTATGCGCCATACTAGCCTACTCCTCTTTGAATTAATGAGTTTAACATTTCTGCACTTTTTTATACACTTTGTCATTTTTTTGCATTACTAAACTATTTTCATACCACTCATTTTCTTCCAAACAAAAAGCCTAATCACAAATAAAAAGAATAGGTAAAGCCTAAATAAATATTTGAGGAAAAAATGAAAAAAATCCTTACAATCGCTCTCGTAGCACTCCTCGCAACAGCAAGTGTATTTGCTGATTTCACAGGCAGTGCAACACTTGGTCTTGGATATAATTTTGAGGACAAGTCATATGGTTTTTCAAATGATTCAGCAGTTAAAGTAACTTATGAGCTAACAACAGGTGCTTATCCTACAGAAGAAACACCAGCTCTTGAAGGTAATGTTATTGCAGGAATTAAGGCTTCTTTTGCTCTTTCTATTAAAGACTACGAAAAAACAGCTGAAGGCGCTCCTACATGGAATCTTAAACCAGAAATTGCTGAAGCATATGTTGCTGGTACAGATTGGAAAGTAAGCATTCTTGGTGCTCAGGCAAGTCAGGACTTTGCTTCTTCTGCTATTGATAAGTATGCAAAAGATGGTGCTTTAAAAGCAACTACAGTTGCAGTTGGTGTAACAGCAGCTCCTGGATTTACAGCTGAATATAAGGGTTGGAAGATGTCTGCAGGATTTGCTAATGGCAAGAAAGACACAACAACTGCTGATGCAGAATACAATTATTATATAGTTTTAAACGGCGGGGCTACCAATCACGTATTTACCGAAAAACAGTTTGATGCTTGGGTAAAAGGATTAGGTGCTGATGATGTTTACACAGTTGTTGCTAAGCAGTTAAAGACAAAGGCTACAGTATCTTCTGAGAACTATCTTGACTATAGTGCAACAGTTGCTACTCCAGATTTCGCTTTTGACGATGTTAAGGTTACACTTGGCGCAGCAGTTGGTGATGCAACAGCAAAGACAGCTAACCTTGGTTTCTCTGGTAAAGTTGCTTATGATACAGAAGATATCAAAGCATCTGTAGCATCTGACCTTGTTCTCGCTAACATTGGTGATGAAGTTAAGGCTGATGCAGATGTTGCTCTCAAGGCTTCTTATAAGTCTATCGCTCTTGATGCCTACTATGCTACAAAGGTTGCAACACAGCCTGTTATCACTCCTAATAAGAAAGCAGCTAACAAGACAGTTGAGAACCTTCTCTCTGTTAAGCTCGCAACTGACCTTAAGGACTTTGGTGCTCCAGTTAGCGTAGCAGTTTATGGAAAAGATTTAATCAACGAAAAGGTTCTTGGTGCTTCTGCAAAGCTCGCTCTTGAGAATTCTTTCAAAGCTAGTGCATCATTTGATTATGATTTAACAGCTAAGGATTATGCTATTGAAGGTTCTGTAGGCTATACACTTGATATCTTTGATCTTGCTGCAGGTGCAACATTCAAGTATAAAAATGCTACAGATAGCAAGCAGCTCTATGCTAATGCTTCAGTTGAAACATCTAAGCTTATTCCTGGTGCAACACTTAAGCTTGCTTATGGCCCAGTTTCTGATACTGCTGGCGTTGCTACATCTAACCTTCTCAATGAGAAGTATGGAAAGGTTGATGCATCTTGTACAATCGCTTTCTAATATAAATAAGTTATCCCTTGTTTATAGTGCCACGGCTTCGGTCGTGGCATTTTTATGGAGTACTCTTTAAAAATGTGAGACTAGTTTTACTATATTAAAGGCTTACTAGTGTATGACAATAAATATAAAGCCCACATTGATGCCTACAAACGTTTATTGTTCTGATCTTCCTATCCCAAATATCGCATTATGATATAAGAATGACTTTAATTCTTCCTTATCACCCGTATCATAGAAAGAACAAAGGAGAGTATTAAACTCTTTCATATTCTTCTCTTTTATAGTTAATAAACCTCTTCCTTTCGACAGTAATAGCTTGTTTGCAGCACACAATGATGTTCTTTTATTTCCATCCCAAAATAATTGATTCCTCGTAATAAAGCAAAATATATCTAAGGCTTTTTCTGTTATTGAAGAAAAAGAAAGTAATATATTATTTAATTCTCTTTCAACAGCATTTGTTTTAGGTATTGGAGGAATATATGATGTACCAGATATTCCAACATTACCACTTCTTAAGACTCCCCACTCTAAAGCTTCATCTCTAGCTATATATGAATTCAACTTACAAATATAATCTAGAGACAATGGTTCATACGCTGTAGAGAATATATATTTCCATGCATCCCGCATATTTCTGATTGCAAAGACATCATCTAAGCTTACTTCACTGACATTTATTCCTTCAATGATTGTTTTTGTTTGAGGGAATGTTACAGCTCTATTCTCCATTCTCATCCCGCAATAAACATTTTCATCCCAAAATTTCTTTGCAAGAAAGAGCTCTTCTTTTTCTGTAAGTAAGTATTTGTCTTTATACTTATCATCTTTTTCCATTCTTAATAGTTCATCAACAGTTAAGGACAAAGAATTTGCTAGTTGGTAAACAGTTTCAACAGTGCAATTCATTATCGTCTTTTTACCATTAACAAGTTCTGAAATAGTAGAATAAGGTAACCCCGATTCCTTGGATAAATCTGCTATAGTTTTTTTTGTATCCTCTAAATATTGGTGTAATGTCATACAAATAATAATAACTGATTTACATTATTTTTATAATATAAATTAACTGAAAACAGTAATAAATATATTCAAAATATTTCTACTTTCTTGCACCTATTGGCCAGGAAGAAATTCAATTATATTTTTAATGGAAAGCTTACTAGTGGCAAATGGATAAAACTCACAAAGTGTCAATCTGCGACAACAACTAGAGATTTAACACATCTTTATTCGAAAAGAATTTTAATTAAATCCGATGAGTGAGGTAGATCTTGTCGGTATAGTATGAATCCAATTATTATTGCAAAGCTGCAGTTAAAAAAGTTTCTTATTTCAAATTCTCTTACCTAATCAAACTTCGATAAAGCGTCATATATGCGATTGAGGAAAAAATGAAAAAAATCCTTACAATCGCATTAGTTGCCCTTCTTGCAACAGCAAGTGTATTTGCAGGCCTTTCAGGAAAGGCTAAGCTTGCTCTTGGTTATGATTTTGAGAGTGGTAGCTATGGTTTTTCTAATGGAACAGACTTTGCTCTCACAATGAATATTGCTGAGGAAACAAAGGAATCAGTTGCAGAAGGTGATATCTACGCAGGTATTAAGGCAACAATGGCTCTTAAGGCTGATGACCTTATTGGTGAAGATGCTGCTTTCTTCGTAAAAGATGACAGTGCAGCAATCGGTCTTGGTTTTATCTTCTCTCTCAAAGAAGCTTACGTTGCAGGCGCAGATTGGAAAGTTGCTATCACAGGAACACAGAATGGTCCTGATTTTGCAAAGTCTGCTATTGATGTTGTTTTCGATAAGTATGCTAAAGACTCATTTGGTGGAACAGATGGAATGTGGTGGAGTGCTCTTTATAAGGCTAAATCATATTCAGTTGCAGTTAACAAGGCTCCTGGAATCACAGCAACATATAAAGATTGGTCAGTTGCTGCAGGTTTTAATGGTGGAAAGGCAAATGCAAAGACAGGTGCTCCTGAATTCTTTAACTACCATGTATCAGCAATTTCTCCAGCAATCACAGTTGCAGAAGGCTTAACAGTTAAGGCTGCTGCTATTGCTTCTGGTGTAAAGAATGCAACTGATACAGAACTAAAAACACCTGCTGCATTAGATCCAGAGACAGGAAAAATCATAGCTCCTGTGACAAAGAAAGTATACAATGAAAGCAAGAACTTTGACGCATTTGGTGCATCAACAGAAGTTGCATATGCTTCTGACGCATTCTCTGCAAAGGTTGCAGCTGACTTCGGTATGAAGAAGACAGTTGGAACAGATGAGTTCAAGCCAGGTTTAGATGTTGCTCTTAACGCAGTTGTTTCTGCATTTACAGTTGATGCTTATTATCAGTATGGCGAAAAGCAGTGGATTTCTGCTCAGTTAAAGGCTGATTTAAATAGCTTTGATGTCCCAGTTGCTCTTACAGTTTACGGAAAAGACGTCTTAAATGGTCAGACATTCGGTGGAAAGGTAGATGTTACAGTTGATGCTATTACTGCTAGTGCTGAAGCAAGCTATGGAATTGAGAAAGAAAAGCTTACAGTAAAGGGTTCTGTTGCATATTCTACAGAAATGTTCACAGCAAAAGCTGGTGCTAATTTCGAAAAGGTATTCAAGGAAAATGCAGAATCAAAGCAGCTCTATGCTAATGCTTCTATTGAATCTGATGCAGTTATTCCAGGTGCAACACTTGCTCTTTCTTATGGTCCTAAGACAAACAACGCTGATGGATCTAAGACAACTAACTTCTTTGAAGAAGGAAAACTTGGAAAGGTTGAAGCATCTTGCACAATCAAGTTCTAATATAGACAAACATCCCCTTGTTTATATGTGCCACGGCTCCGGTCGTGGCTTTTTGTTTGCATCTTTCGTTTTTACTTATTAATTTTTATCAATTATGTATTTGATAAAATATTGATTTTTGTATTTTTATCAATTAGATTAAAAGCATGATAAGAAAAATCTATCTTGACCGTATTCGTCCTTACTATCATTCAGAACAATTAAAAGCAATAGTTGGAGCTCGCCGTGCAGGAAAGTCCACAATAATGAGGCAAATTGTAGATGAGATATCTGAATCCATAAGTAAAGATAGAATCCTTTATTTGGATTTTGAAGATTACGAAATGTCAATCTATCAAGATGATCCAAAACGTTTCTACCAAATTATTAAGAATTACGTGTCAGGAAAAGATAGATGTTACATTTTCATAGATGAAATACATCACATGAAGGACTATGAGAAAGTATTAGCATCAATACGTTCAACTTTAGGATGCTCTGTCTTTGTTACGTCCTCAAGTTCAAGTCTATTAATGGGAACTCTTGCTTCCACTTTAACTGGTCGATACATTAGTTTTCATATATTACCATTTCAATATTCAGAAGTTCTTGAGTATAAAAATGTGGAAGATTCACCTGATGAATTCATATCATATATGGAGAAAGGTGGCTTTCCCCTTGTATATAAAGAATTATTCATGGACCCAAAGCAATATACAAAAGAGCTATATGATGCAATCATAAAAAATGATATTGTCAAAGCAAATGAAATTAGAAATTCTGACCAGTTGAAACGATTTGCTTCATATATCTTTGTTCATTCTGGAGAGATAATATCTTCAGAGAGTATCACAAAGCACATTAAGAGCACCAATGAAGATATTTCAACACAAAGTTGCTATAAGTATTTAAAATGTCTTGAAGAAGCATTTCTAGTGGAAAAATGTAAGCGTTATGATATTAAAGGAAAAGCTCTTCTAGATGCAAAAAGCAAATACTATACAGTAGACCCAAGTTTTATAAACATTAATGTAGGTGCAGCAGATATCAACAAATCATTTATCCTAGAAACAATTGTTTACAATGAACTCAAATCTAGAAACTATGAGGTTTATGTGGGTAAAACGTATAAAGGAGAAGTCGACTTCGTTATCTTTAGCGGTAAGAAAAAATGCTATGTTCAAGTATGCTATCTCTTGGCATCCGAAGACATAATAAGACGTGAGTTTGATGCTTTCCTATCTATAAAAGATGCATGTCCTAGATTTGTCTTATCTTTAGATACTCTAAATTTTTCTCGTGACGGAATTACTCACATTAACATAAGAGATTTTCTTACACATAAGAAAGAACTTCTGCTTTTATAAAAAATTACCGTTTAAAATGAAAACTATAGCTAGAAAATAATCTTTATACATTTTAGATTTTACTCAATAAAGAGAGCATATACAAAGAAGTAAATATATTAAAAGAAAGGCTATCTGAAGGAAGAAAGTTTATCGAAGTGCTTGTTGGAGCAAGGTAAGTTGGAAAGACAACAATAGTTAGTCAATTTCTTTCTACATATGAAAAACCATATATTTGGGAATCTGCAGATGATGTATCCTTTTCTCCTCAAGTTTGGCTAGAAGGAATATGGCAAAAGGCAAGAATGTTTTTCAATTCACCCAAAAGTGAAATAGTTTTATGTATTGATGAAATTCAAAAAGTTCCGCAATGGAGTGAAACAGTAAAAAAACTATGGAATGAAGATACAAAAAACAATAGAAATATAAAAGTAGTGCTTCTTGGGTCTTCTAGACTTCTTCTTACAACAGGGTTATCTGATTCTTTACAAGGCCGATACGAATTAGTATATGTAACTCATTGGTCTTATCAAGAAATGAAAGAAGCTTTTGATTACACTTTGGACGAATACATTTACTTTGGAGGATTCCCTGGACCTGCAAAAATAACAAAGAATGAAAAGAGATGGAAAACTATATAAGAGATTCAATTTTTGAACCGAGCATATCAAAAGATATCCTCTTTTCTACAAAAATAACTAAGCCTGCCCTTCTTAAACAATTATTTGAGCTTGGTGCATATTATTCAGCTCAAGTAATGTCATATAATAATATGTTTGGAATACTTACAGATGCAGGAAATACAACAACATTGGCCGGCTACCTCAATTTGCTTAATCAATGCTATATGATGACTGGATTGAACAAATACTCAGGAAGTGAGGAAAAGAGAAAAGCCTCTAGTCCTAAATTACAGGTCTACAATAATGCTTTCTTAGCGCTTTATTCACAATACTCATTTAAAGAAGCAAAAGAAAATCCTGATTTATGGGGACGCTTTGTAGAGTCAGCAGTAGGAATGCATTTAGTGAACAACACTACAGAAGACGGCTTTGTTCCTTATTATTGGAGAGACGGTAACTATGAAGTTGATTACGTATTACAAAAAGGGAAAGTCTATTTGTGCTTTTGAAGTTAAAAGTGGTTTAAGAATAACAAATAAAGGAATAGAAGTTTTTCGCAAACGATACCAAAAATCGAATACATTTGTTATCTCTAGTTCAAATAATACTTCAGGATGCATAAAACTTGAGGATTTTCTTTCTGCTTTTCCTAGTGATTTTCTATAAGCTACGTTATATATTTCCTTACGAAAAAAGTTTTTGATTTCATCGTTTATCCAAGATAATAAACCTAAACTATAATCAGATTCGCGATTGAGGAAAAAATGAAAAAAATCCTTACAATCGCTCTCGTAGCACTCCTCGCAACAGCAAGTGTATTTGCTGATTTCACAGGTAGTGCAGAACTTGGTTTTGGCTATAATTTCGAGGAAAGAGAATTTGGTTTTTCAAACTCTACAGCCACAACTCTTGAATATGAAATTACATCTGGAAAAGCTGAAGTTCCAGCTCCAGTAGAAGAAGCTACAGACGTAGCAGAAGAAACAGCTGAAGCTACTGAAGTTCCAGCAGATGTTACAGAAGTTGCTCCGGAAGAAGCTCCTTCTATCTATGCAGGAATCAAAGGTAGTTTTTCTTTAAAAGCAAAAGATGCTGCATTAAGCTTAGATTCAAAAGTTGATGAAGCATATGTTGCTGGTTCAAATTGGAAAGTAAGTATTCTTGGTGCTGCTGATGGTTTAGATTATGCTTCATCTAGTCTTGATTCTTACTATGATGCTAGTGCTAAGGCTAAAGCAACAACAACTGTTAAAGTTGCAGCAGCTAAGGCTCCTGGATTTACTGCAGAATATAATGGTTGGAAACTTGGTGTAGGTTTAGTTGCAGGAACAAATGAAGTCCCTACTGATAACACTGATGGTCTTGTTCTTGTAAAGTGCTACAAGTACTACGAAACAGCTGAAGATGCAGTTGCTGGTACATCTAAAGTTAAATATTTTTATGGAACATCTGAAGACTGGAAGGATCATAAGGATGCAGTTTCAACAAGTGCCGATTGGATTCTTATTTCTTCAAAAGATGTAGGATACGCAGAACCAACAGCTAAAGGAAAGAAAACAGCAAAAGGTTCGGGCATAGGTGGAAAAGATGCAGTTCCAACTACAATGACAATTAAGGTAAATGCAGATGATGTTGTTGTAACAGCAAAAACAACAGTAAATACTCTTGACTACAGCGTATACTTTGAAACTCCAGAATTTGCATTTGGTAACTTTGTACTTAAAGCAGGTGCTATGGTTGGTGATGTTTCTGACGCTGACACAAAAGAATACCTTAAGAAGGCAGAACTTGGATTCTCAGCTCAGGCTTCTTACAAAACAGATCTATTCTCTGTTGGTTTAGCAGGTGATGTTGTCCTCAATGGCGTTGGTGGAAGTGATAAGATTACTCCTAATTTTGATGGTAAGTTAACAGCTTCTTATGCTCCTGCAACAGTTGAAGTATACTACGCAAGAAATGTTAAGACTTCTGATATTACAACAAACAAAAAGCTAGAAAAGAGAACATATGCTGTTAAGAATTTACTCTCAGCAAAGGTTGCTGCAGACTTATCAGCATTTGAAATTCCTGTAAGCTTTGCAATCACAGGAAGAGATCTTATCAATGACGGAAGAGGTCTTGGTTTCTCAGCAAATGCTAAACTCGCAGCTTTCTCTGTTGGTGCTTCTTTTGATATGGCTCTTACAGCAAAGACATATGTTATTTCAGGAAACGTTGGTTATACAGCTGACTTATTCACAGCAAATGTTGGACTAACATATTACAGTGCTAAGCAGCTCTTCGCATCAGCTTCAATTGAATCATCTGCAATACTTCCAAATGCAACGTTAAAGCTTGCATATAGACCAATTGAAGATGCTGATGGACTTATTGCATCTGATCTTCTCAACAAAAAGTACGGAAGAGTTGATGCATCTTGCAAAATCACTTTCTAATATAAATAAGTTATCCCTTGTTTATAGTGCCACGGCTTCGGTCGTGGCCTTTTTGAGAACAAAAATATAATCTAAATTTAGAAAATTGGAAAAATGGACAAAATAACCATAAAATACCTTGGAAAAACGGACAAACATGGGAAAATCATAATCTATAACAAAAATCATAGTACAGATTACCGATTTTATTTAGTACAAACAGCCGATTTTATTTAGTACGAACTAACGATTTATTGACTTTCAGCCTTTTACCTCCGATAATATTTTCTATGAATGAGTATTTTCCAAGAATATCAGATATCTTAATCGAAAGGAAACTTAAAACACTTGGTGCTATTGTTATAGTTGGACCTAAATGGTGTGGCAAAACAACATCTGCTAAGATTAAAGCAAACAGTATCCTAAGTCTTTCTTCTACATTAGAAGTTAAAAAGTCAAGAATAATTCTTGAAAATAATCCTTCAAAAATCTTTTCTTCTCCTGCCCCATTATTAATAGATGAATGGCAGACAATACCAGAAATTTGGGATGAAGTGAGAACTAAAGTAGATGAAAGAAACGCAGTTGGCCAGTTCATACTTACAGGTTCTGCTGTACCTCCTAATCTTAATTCTTTGACGCTACACACTGGAACAGGAAGATTTGGATGGATAAAGATGAGGCCAATGTCTCTCTACGAATCAAAAGACTCTTCGGGAGAAGTTAGTTTACAAAATCTATTTTCAGGAGAAGAACAAGTATATGGAGAAAACAACATTGATATAGATAAACTCTGCTATTTAATATGCAGAGGCGGTTGGCCACATTCTTTATTTGTCAACGAACAATCTTCCTTAGATATTCCTTTTGACTATATAGAAGGGGTAATATCTTCTGATGTTTCTCGTGTTGATGGAATTAATAGGAAACCAGATAGAGTTAGAAACCTTTTAAAATCTTATGCAAGACATCAGGGAACGCAAGCAAACTTAGAAGTTTTGAAAAAAGATATGGAAAACAATGATTCAAAATCATTGGAAGCTGAAACCATTTCATCATATTTAAATGCGTTGAGACAAATATTTGTAATTGAAGATGTTCATGCTTGGAATCCGAATTTGAGATCTAAGTGTGCTATAAGAACATCTGATACCAGATATTTCATCGATCCTTCCATTGCAAGCGCATCTCTTGGAATAGGTCCAAATGATCTAATTAATGATATTAATACGTTAGGTTTCTTCCTTGAAACGCTTTGCATAAGAGATTTGAGAGTTTATGCAGAAAGTCTTAACGGAAATATATATCACTATAGAGACAATAAAGGATTAGAGTGCGATGCCGTTATCCATCTTAGAGATGGTTCCTATGGTTTGATAGAAATAAAACTAGGTGGAGAAACCTTGATAGAAGAAGGTTCAAAAAACTTATTAAGGCTATCAAAAAATATTGATACAACAAAGATGAAAAAGCCATCTTTCCTAATGGTTCTTACTGGTTTAGGTGATATTGCATATAGAAGAGATGATGGCGTTTTTGTCGTTCCTATCGGATGTTTGAAAAACTAAAACAATTTTCATCAAAGTTCTTTAAAACCAAAAAAGTAACTTAGCTACATAGATCATTCGCGATTGAGGAAATAATGAAAAAGATTCTTTCAATCGCTCTTATTGCAGCTCTTGCTTTAACATCAGTATTCGCTGCAACTTATAACGGAAAGGCTGCTCTCGAACTTGGTTATGACCTTGATTCTTCAAAGTATGGCTTTGAGAATAGTACTTCTCGCAAACTAAAGTGGACTATCACATATGATACTGGAACAGCAGGATCAGAAGGTGAAGGTGATCTCAGAGCTGTTATCGCAGCTGAATTTACAGCATCTCAGAAAGTTGCAGATGATTCTGATTATGTTGCAGAAGATGATACACTTCCAAAAGAAGGTATTAAGTTTACAGCAGCAATTACAAAGGCTGATATTCTTTATAAGGATTTAGTAAGAGTTGGTATTCTTAATGCTGGAAAGTCTGCAGATTATGCTAAGTCTTTCTACAAGAACACTGCAAAGAAAAATGTTAACAATGTTGAAGCTGTTAAAGAATACACAGATGGATTTAATTTTACAATCGCAGGTTTCAATGGTGGATTCGGTTTAACAGGAAATGCTGATGCAAAAACAGTTAAGTATTTTGCTTGGGCTGAAACAAAGAGTTTTGATCTTTCCGAAGGTTTAACAGCTCAGGCTGCTGCAGTTGTTGCTGGAAATCAGGATGCTGCACAGTTTGGTGTAAGTGCTAAGGCTGATTATAAGAATGAAGATGCTAAACTTTCCGCATCTGTTGCAACAGATTTCGGTTACAAGGCAGAGAAGGCTGCTCTCGACTTAGCTGTTAAGGCTGGTTATGACTTTGTTTCTTTCGATGCATATGTTGGTACAGCTGATTCTTTCGAAAATACAGAGCTTGGTGCTAAACTTGGTGCTACATACAAGTTTGAGAATGGTTCTGTTGGTGCATCTTTTGCTGGTCAGAACATGGCAGATAAGAACACAGGTGTTGCAAGAGAATTTAAAGCAACAGTTAACGGTGACTACACATATCAGCCAGTTAAGGCAGAAGCTGAAGTTTCTTATGCTATTATCGCAAAAGAACTCACAGTTAAGCCAGCTGTTTCTTACATCCACGAAGTATTCACAGCTAAAGCAGCTCTTGAACTCGGCGTTAAGTTTGCTGAAAACACAACAGTTACAGCAATTAAGCCAAGCGTAACAGTATCTTCTGATAAGATTATCAGCAACGCTACACTTGAACTTGGTTGGACAGGTGCAGACTTTGCTGAAAGTGCAAACAAGAAGGGAAAGATTGCTACATCAGCAACAATTTCTTTCTAATCTGATATCCTAATACAGATTAAGGTCATGGTTTTTCCATGGCCTTTTTCAATAAAATAGCCACGACTTAATTATCGTGGCCATATAATTGATTTTCAATAAGCAATTAGAACTCAATCTTGCAAGAAGCTGTAATCTTACCAAGCTTTGTTGTGTCAGCCTTAAGAAGGTTTTCGTCAACAGCTTTAGTTGTAGCATCTTTGTGAGGAGCATAAGCAAGAGATACTGTAGCACCATCAATAAGAGCCTTTGATTCAACAGAAGCTGAAACATAGAGCTGAGTAGAATCTTCTGTTTCGAATGTTGTGTTAACATTGAGAGCAGCTTTTGCTGTTAAGAAATCATTTGCATACTTAACATTAGCTTCTGTAGAAAGCTTCTTTGCAACAATTGCATAGCTTGCCTTTGCTCCAAATGTGAAAGCATCAACTGTAACTGAAGCTTCAAGTGCTGGTGTAAACTCACGCTTTGCATAGAAAGCATTAGCCTGATCAAAGATATTGTTGCCTTCGAATGAACCTGTGAGAATTACGATATCAATTGTCTTAGAAGCAGCAATCTTAGCATCTAAGTTGTTGTTCTCAAACTTATCCTTTGTGTAATAATAAGCGTTGAACTTAACAAAATCGTAAGAAGCAGCAACTGCACTTTCAAGAAGAATATTTTCTCCTGCAACTTGGAAGTCAACAGCAGCAGAAGCAGCAAGTAAATCCTTAGCATACGCAATCTTTGCGTTAGCGTTGAATGTGTTTGCACTATCCTTAAGTAATGCAGCAGCACCCGCAGCAACTGTTAAGCCTTCCGCAACAGTCTTGTCATTAAGAGCTGCGTGTGCAAGAACTGCATATTTGCCTGTATCTGCATTGCCATTAAAACCAAATCCACCAGTTACTCCATATGCCTTAACTGTGAATCCTGGAACATCTTTAAGACCTGTTACGACATCTGATTCTGGATCGCCATCATCATTAACATAATAAGAAGCTGCATAGTTAACAGATTTGCCTGCATCAAGGATACCTACAGTTACAAGATCCTTATAAAGAATATTTGCCTTTGTAAGTTTAAGTGTAACAACAGGAGAACCCTTTACTTTGCCTGTTTCAACAGTAAGCATATCACCTGTTGTTGTATACTTTGCCTCTTTAAACTCAACCTTAAATTCTCCAGCGATTTCTGCTCTAAGATCTTTTTCTCCAGCGCTTTCGCCATTACCAGAACCAAGCTCAAAACCAAACTTTAACTCTGTTCCTTTAACATTTGCAAAACCATAATCTTTTGTATCAAGATCATAGCCTAAATTTAGAGCAGCATTGCCTTTAAAAGAAACAGCGAATACTGATGTTAAAGCAAGAGCTGCAATAAGAGCGATTGAAAGAATCTTTTTCATTATTTCCTCCATTGAAAATTCGGGGACACGCCACAGGGCATGCCTTACCCTTTATTCCGTTATACATTTTGGATTGTACCTAACGATACATAACCTGTCAAGATAAATAAAATAAGATATCAAAGGTTACACTTTTTCAATAAAAATTTTGTGTTTTTATATTTTTCTTATATAACAAAGTGTTCATTTGTTGAATTTTGAAGCGATTTTGTTATTGTATAAACACTGCATATTGGCCGTATATATGCATTATTCTGACTTTTCTTAATCTTTTTTAAGGTCATTAACAGGAATATTGGGAGGAAGATCAAAGACTTTTCCTTTTTTCTTCTTCTTTATTGGTTCAATAACAACTGGTTTAAATTCGGAAAAAACTATCTTTTTTCTTTCAATTGTTATCTTTTCTCTCTCTTGATTTGTCATATATATAATAAGGATAAAAAGAAAGTAAAAAGCATTGCTATCTAAAATCTCTACCCTATCGCCTCTAAAACATGAGAGCACAGCAGAAGAAAGAATCAGGAAATAAGAGAGATAGCTTCTACTCTTGGCAAATAGATTAAAAAAGCTAGCTATAACAACACAAGCAAAAAGAATACGGGAGTAGAAGATGAAACTTTTGTAGTTGTTTATGAAAGAGTAAAGATAATAATAGCTATTATTCGTTCTTTCATAAAAAACAAGAATAGCAAATGATAGAAGAGAAAGAACAATTGCCTTCACTCCCCTTCTTTTTTCTTTCTTATCACGTAAAGCAAAAAGAGGAATAGCAATAATTTCTTCAGATATTGCTTTGAATATGGCATCTACAAGTCTTGCTTTATCGCTAAATAATGACCTAAGAAAGCTATTAAGAAAAATAAATATTACAATTAGAGCTATAGAGGCTATTTTTATTGTACTTTTATTGTTTTCTACACCATATAAAACAACGCAAAGCAAAGCTAACAAAGTCAATCTATAAATAATAGATATAAAACTAAGAGAGAAGATAATAGATAGCAGGAAAAATATAATTACAAGACTAGATGCAATTATTAATCTATAGTTTTTAGTCATCACATTCGTCCTTCGAGCGTCTTATTTCTTCTTTTGAAAAGCCTCTCATTCGTAGCTTATCTATTGCTTTATCTTTTCCATACTTTGCTTCTAGCAACTTATATTCTTTTCTAAGGATTGGAAGATAATCTTCATTTTCCCAATACTCTTTAACAACTTCTTCTGCAATAGAACGAGGCGTTCCCTTTTCAACAAGGCGCATAACAAGAATATTTTTACCTTCTGCCTTCTTTTTCAGCCTAGAGTGAACATAAACTTCTGCAGTTCTTCTTTCTGAGAGTTCATCATTTGATTTTAAAGTATCGAGTGCGTCTTCGATGTCTTCAGACGAGAAACCTCTCTTACTTAGCTTGTCTCTCATTTCTTTTTCTGTATGTTCTCTCATTGCTAATAAGCTTAACGCTTTATCGTATGCACCATTCATAGCCATATGATAGCATAAAAAAAGAGCCAGAAAAACTCTGACTCCTTGTGATAAAAATAAAAGCTTAACGCTTTGAGAACTGGAAGCGTCTTCTTGCACCACGCTGACCATACTTCTTTCTTTCGACCATTCTTGGGTCTCTAGTCATTAAGCCTGCTGTGTGAAGAGCACTCTTGAGGTTTTCATCATACTCAACTAAAGCTCTTGCAACACCATGTCTGCAAGCTTCAGCCTGGCCATGAATACCACCACCCTGTACGTTAATAACAAGATTGAACTTTCCACTTGTCTCTGTAACAGCGAATGGTTCATTAACCTTAGCACAATCAGAAGCGTTTACGAAATACTCATCAAGCTTCTTTCCATTTACAACGATATCGCCATTGCCTTCTCTGAGGTAAACTCTAGCAACAGCAGTCTTTCTTCTGCCAACTCCGTGTCCGAGGTCAACAACTTTATTTTCTTTATTTGCCATCTTCAGTTACCTCTCTTAAAGCTCAACCTTCTCAGGCTTCTGTGCCATGTGTGGGTGTTTATCGTCAGCATAAACATGTAAGTTGACGAAAAGTCTCTTTCCAAGCTTTCCAGAAGGAAGCATACCCTTAACAGCATGTTCCATTGGGTAAGTTGGCTTGCGGACAATTACCTGACCATAGTTCTCAGCCTTGAGTCCGCCTGGGAACATAGAGTGACGATAGTACATCTTATCTTCAACTTTATTACCGGTGACTTTAGCTTTGGCTGCGTTAATGATTATACAATAATCCCCCATATCCTGATGAGGAACATACTCTGGCTTATTCTTACCTCTAAGGATTCTTGCAGCTTCAACAGCTACACGTCCGAGGCTCTTACCTTCAGCATCGATTAGATACCATTTCTTTTCAATCGTTGCTGGTTTTACAAAAATAGTCTTCATAAACAACAATCCTATCTTTTTTTAACCTAGAGAACACCGTTCTCTACCTTCGCGGCACCTAGACTAGCTATTGTCTACCAAAGTCAAAGCCTTCTTTGCTTCTCTATAAGACGGTCGCTCAGTCTTATAACAAATAGGGCCTCTTCCTCTTCATGCTGAGTCTCACCGATTTAAAGATAAAAGCGCTCTAATGCCCTATTGGGAAAGGAAATGGCAGACTACTGTCCAGCATTAAAGAAATCTTTTTCCTCTAAATTAACTCAAGCAAGGTAAATAGAAGACAGGAAGAAATAATTAAGGAGATTAAATCTCTCTTATCTTCTCTTTACACGGCTGGTGGGTCTTCGTATAAACGAACTCTGTTATTTTATCCTCTTTATTCGTTTATTGTCTATACTCTCAAATTATATTTTTTCTATATTAGCGTGCCCCGCAACATAGCGCATTTTTCGTCCTGAATCATAAAGTACAGTAAGAATAGTCTTATCTGGAGAGACAGTAACGTCAGTAATAACGCCCTCTCCTTTGTCTTGGGCCTTAACTCTGTCTCCTACCTTTAGTTCAAGTTGCTTTTTATCTTCTTTGGGCTTTGTGATGCTCTCTTTCTTATTAATGTCTATTCCTTTCGCCCAAGACGGAGTATTTGAGTAGTAATACTGAGGCTTGGTTGAGGAAGAGAAAGAAGATGAGAAAGAATGAGGGTTTCCATTTATTCCTTCAGTATCACCAGAAAGAAGCTCAAGAGGAATCTCTTTCAAAAAAGATGATGGGTGCTCATTATTAAAGTTTCCCCAGAGCATTCTTAGTGTCGCATACGAAAGATAGAGCTTCTTTCTAGCTCTTGTCATTGCAACATAGAGTATTCGCCTCTCTTCTTCTTTACTCTCATCGTCTTCTTTATTACGACCAGGTATTATTTCATCCTCTAAGCCTACACAAAAGACAGTATCATACTCCAAACCCTTCGTATTATGCATGGTTATAAGAGTAACGCCTTCTTTATCTCTATTGTCATCGTCGCCAAGAACAGTACTGTCTAAAGTAAGTCGCTCTAAGAATTGAGAGAGTGCCTCCCGCCCTGTAGTAACAGGAAGATTCTCAGCGATGCTATCTTGTTTAAGAGTATTCTCTTCCAAAGTGGAAACAAGCTGAGAGAGGTTATCAAGCTTACTTTGCCTAATGGCCCTATCTCTTTCGCTCTCATAGAGCTCTTTGAGCCCTGTTTCTTCTAGAGCTTTGAACATAACTTCACCAAGACTTACATCATCATCTAGTCGCTTCTCTGCATTTTTCCAAGCATTAAGGAATGCTTTAGCACCATCAAGAGAAGGATTATCTTGAGAAAAAGAAGAAAGCGCAAGAAAAAGATCATTGTCCCTAGAAAGAATCTCGCTTAGCTTTTTCTCGCCAATTTTTCTAGAAGGTTTATTAATAATTCTCCTAAACGAAACACTATCTGAATGGTTTAAAAGTAGGCGAAGAAATGCAAGAGAGTCTTTGATTTCTTCTCTATCATAGAACTTTAAAGCACCTATTACTTTATAAGGAATACGGCGCTGCGTAAGTTCAGTTTCAAATGCAAGAGATTGAGCGTTCGTTCTATAAAGAATTGCGGTATTATCATAGTCTCCACAGCCTTGAATAATGCTACAAACTCTCTTTGCCTCCATTACACCATTTTGAGAGACAATTACAACAGGTTTGCTTCCACTCTTTTTATCAGCTGAGACAATCTCCTTATCATGACGATTATGATTATGCTTAATTAAAGCAGAAGCAGGAGCAAGAATTTGGTCTGTAGAGCGGTAGTTTTTCTCTAGCTTTATCTCTCTAACGCCACTAAAGTCTTTTGAAAAAGAGAGGATATTTCTTATCTCTGCGCCTCTAAAGGAATAGATAGACTGGTCATCATCACCGACAGCGACAAGTTGAGAAGAAGGCGAAACAAAGAGCTTAAGGAACTTAAATTGTTCACTATTTGAGTCTTGATACTCATCAACTAATACAAGCTTAAAGCGATTATGACAATAACTAAGAGCTTCCTCATTTGTTTTCAAAAGCTCAACAGCCTTTCCAATAAGGTCGGCAAAATCAACATTGCCAGTCTCTCTTAGTGCATTTTCATATGCTCTATAAATTGTTCTAAAGTCATGATAATCAGAGTACTTAGCGCATGCATCATCATCTGGAGTAAGTCCAATATCTTTTACTTTCGATATACTCTTTGCTATATCTCTTAGTTCTTTTTTGTCTCTCTTTGAAATATTGCATAGCACTTGAAAAGAGTCCTCGTCGTCATAAATAGTAAAATCAGGGTTTAGTCCAAGGCTTGTGCCGAATCGTCGAAGAAGAGAGGCACAAAGGGAATGAAAGGTTCTAACAACCATGCGAGATGTATCTACATTTGGAAGAAGACCCTCTAGTCTATCACGCATCTCTTTTGCTGCTCTATTAGTAAACGTTACAGCACAAACTTGTCCAGGATAAACAAAGCCATTCTCTATTGCCCAAGCAATTTTATATGTAATAGTCAGCGTCTTTCCACTTCCGGCACAGGCAAGAAGCAAAAGATTATTTTTGTTATCAAGAACAGCTTCCTTTTGTTCTTCATTAAGAACACTAAGATCAATCAATCTTAATACCCTCCAAATCCACGCCTCTAACCTTTCTTATGCCAACATTTACTACATCGCCACTCTTTAGGTCGCGCCCCATAATGACAGTCAATCCATCAACATCAGGTGCCTCTGAGTATATTCTTCCAATAGCTAAATCTTCGCCCTCAATTTTTTCTTCGACTAGAGCTCTATATGTCTTTCCAACAAATCGTTGAAGCCTACGTTCTGTTATCTCGCTTTGCTTCTCTTCAAGCTCTTTTTGCCACTTCTTTGCTTCACGCTGAGCTTTATCATGTTCTTTTTGGTTTCTCATAAGATAAGCAGGCGTATCTTCCTCTCTTGAGTATAAGAAAGATCCCATCCAATCTGGCTCAGCTTTTTCAATAAAAGATAACAGCTCTTCAAACTCCTTTCTGCCTTCTCCAGGGAAACCAAGCATAAGAGTTGTTCTAATTACTGCATCTGGATTCTTTTCTCTAATCTTATTGAATAAAGAAGCATATATATCACCACTACCTACTCTTTTCATCTTTAAAAGAATTTCATGGTCAGCATGCTGAACAGGGATATCAAAATATGGAAGAATCTTTTCCCTCTTACTTACTAAATCAATTAGTTCCATAGGGAATGTATCTGGATGTATATAAAGCATTCTTAAGACAAAGTCGCCTTCTAAAGATGAAAGAGTATCCATTAACTCAACGAACCTACTCTTTCCATATAAATCTAAGCCATATGCACCAAGGTCTTGAGCAACTACATTTATTTCATATATTCCACTCTTAATAAGGCGCTTAGCTTCCTCAACAACCTTTTCGAAAGGTCTACTTCTTAATGGCCCTCTAATAACAGGAATGGCACAATAAGAGCAACAGTGATTGCAACCTTCACTTATCTTTAAGTAAGCTGAACGAGGGAAAGAAAGAAGCTCTTTTCTATCATCACGTTCTCTATCTGGATCAGGATAAGGAGGAACAAGCAAAGGCTTTTCTCCTTCTTCTACCTCTTTTAAAACCTTAGGGAATTGAGACAAATCATGGTTGCCAAAAATCGCATCAGCTTCCTCTAATTCCATCTCTTTGCCATAGCGTTGGCTAAGACATCCTGCAAGAATAATTTTTGCTTTAGGGTATTTTTCTTTTAATGTAAAGAATGTATTGATAGATTCTGTTTTAGCACTTTCAATAAAGCCGCAGGTATTTACAACAATTACATCTGCGTCATCTGCATTATTTGTTTTAACATATCCATTTTCTTCGGCATAAGAAAGCAAAATCTCAGAATCAACCTGATTCTTAGCACAGCCAAGACTTTCAATATATATCTTTTTCATAAGTCAAACGATAAACCAAAATGAAGATTTAAGATAGATAACCAAAGCAAGTTTATAAATCTCTCAAAATTGTAAAAAGCTAGTTTTTCTTCTATTCTTTTTCTATGGATAGAATAATAAAGGTAATAGGAGAAAAGGAAGAGAAAGCAAGAAAGCTCTTATTGCCAATTGAAAATGAAGTGAGAAAAAGGGCCCGCATCAGTTATGGCATTCAGATGCCACTTTACAATGGGATTTTCTTTGTGCATATGAAAAACGAGAGAAAACTTGGTAGTTTTCTTCTCCAAGAAAGAATAATAATTCTCTCTGAAGAACTATTAGATAGTCCTCTTTCGACATTAAAAAATGTCTTTATCCATGAATGCGCTCACGCCCTTGATTATGCACTTAATGGCGTTACATCAGGACACTCGCCTTACTTTAAGGAGCTATGTTCTTTCCTTGGCATTGAAGAAGGTTTTGAAAAAGCAAAGATAGAAGCTAGCCTTCTTAATAAAGAAAAGAAAAAAGAAAAACTTGAAAAGCTATTAGCTATGACAAGCTCTTCTTTTGAAAACGAAGCGATGATCGCGCTCAATAAAGCAAGAAAGCTGATAGAAGAAGACGGGATTTTAGCAAAAGAGAATGAGAGCGATAAAATATATATGGTAGATGTATATGCAAAAAAGCGCATCAGTGCCTATATAGCTTATATTTCTCTAATCATAAGCGACAATATCGGGGTCTTCTTTGTAAAAGAGCATACAAATTCAGAAATAGTGCTGAGAGCTTACGGTTCGGTAGATCAATGCGAAAGCACACTTTATCTCTTTGATTACCTTCTTTCTTCTCTTGAAAAAGAGATAAAAAAACAAAAAAAAGAAGGAAAAACGATAACAAAAGATAGCTTCATGATTGGCGCTTATAGAGCGCTAAAAGAAAAAAGCAAAGTAGAAACAACAGCTCTTGTTAAATCAATAAAAAATGAAACAGAAAAGAGAGCAAGAAGAATTGCATTTAACGACACACATCTAAGAAAATCACAAAGCAAAGTTCACCTAGACAAATCTAGCTATGACTCAGGCTCTTCTTTTGGAAAAACGCTCAATCTGAATAAACAAAAGAGAAAGCTACTCAATTAAAAAACGCCCTCTTTCGAAGGCGTTTTTGCTCAAGAGACTCTTACTTCTCAATTGTACAATACATAAAGTACTTGTATCCAAGTGGGTTAGAGAAGAATCCCTTAATAGAATCATCAAGCATGTAGATATCTGTATAGAAATAGAGAGGAACGATACATCCAGACTCCATTAACATATCTTCAGCAAGGTGCATAAGAGCTGTTCTTGTTGTTGCATCTGTGCAAGCCTTGATTGTAGAGATAAGTACATCATATGTCTCAGCCCATGTTCCGTTTTCAACCTTTGTTGAATAACCATATGGTGTGAGGTCAAGTGAGTAGATAGATACATCCTTGTTTGCACCCTTACCATATTGAACATCATTGTTACCACTAGCTGTTGTCCACATATCTAAGAAGCAGATTGGGTCGTTGTAGTCTGCAAGCCAACCGTTTCTAGCGATTGAGTAATCACCACTCTTTCTTGTGTTGAGGAAGGTATTCCATTCCTGGTTTTCAAGAACCATGTTGATACCAACTGCAGCAAGAGCAGACTGTAAATACTCACCAATAGCCTTATGGTTCTCGTTTGTATTATAGAGATATGTGAGAGTTGGGAAGTTTGTGAACATTCCTGTTTTCTCATCATAGTCATAGTACTTCTTAAGTGTTTCAACTGCGCTCTGGAAGTTAGACTCGAATGCATCTTCAGATACATCATAGTAACCATAATAGCTCTTATCTGTACCACCAGCTGTCTGATAGAACTGAGAACCATCAGCGTTTGTCATACCCATAGCTACGAATGAAGAAGCTGGAACCTGTCCTGCCTGACCAATTTCTTCACAGATGTAGTTTCTATCAAAGAGAAGAGTAATTGCTCTTCTAATTTCTGCTTCTGCTTCAGCCTTTTCATTACCTGTAAGTGTTGAAGAAGAAGGAAGGATATTCTCGTTAATGTTCCAACATACATAGTATGTACCAATCTGGCCAGCAACTACGAACTCTGTAGGATACTCAACCTTGAGAGCTGCAATTTCGTTTGTAGGAACATCATCGATGAGCTGCCAAGCACCTGTCTCAAAGTTAGAGAGCATGTTGTTAGCATCATCAGAGAGGTAGAACTTAATCTCATCCATTGTGACTTCGTCAGCATCTGGGTGGTTTGGATTCTTCTTAAGTGTAATAACAGAATCGTGAGCCCAAGAAGCAAGATAATACATACCGTTTGATACATATGTGCTTGGATCTGTAGCCCAGCTTTCATTAGCAACAACATCTTCTCTTACTGGGAAGTATGCAGGGAAAGCAAGAAGTTCGTTCCAATAAGCAATATAAGAAGCTGTTGTAACTTCAAGTGTGCTATCATCAAGAGCCTTAACAGCTAAGTCATCTGGATAACCCTTAACAACTTCGAACATATAACCATAGTCAGCACCAAGCTCTGTGCTAGCTGCTCTCTTCCATGCAAATTCGTAATCCTTAGCTGTTACAGCTTTTCCATCAGACCACTTAGATGGGCGGAGCTTATATGTATATGTGACTGTTCCATCAGCATTCTGAGTGCCACTTACAAGTTCCTCTGCCTCATCAGCAACAATAGCGAGGTTGCCATTAGCATCCTGAGCCCATTTTGCTAATCCACTGAAAAGATGTGCTGTTAGAGTAGCACCATCAACTGAACTATTTAAAGCTGGATCAATTGTATCTGGTTCAGAAGCGATACATACTGAAATAGAAGTAGGTTCGCTAGATGCTGTTGTTGTAGAAGCTGCTGGGGCCTTTTCCTGAGAACCCTGAGCAAAAACAGAAGAAGCTAAAACCATAAGTGCAAGTAAAAGAACTAATGTTTTCTTCATAGTTTACTCCTCTAAAAAGATTTGTAAAAAAATATAACGAAAATAGAATTTTTTGCAATACTTTTTTAAAAGAAAAATACAATTTTACGTATATTTATACATTTGTTATTCAAATAACACTTTTAAGGCCAAAATTGAAGTTTTAAGTTACCTTTTTGTTTTCATAGTAACATTTCTAATAGCCAAAAAGAAATAAGAAGCTATATATAAGAGTTTTCTTCATTAAAAAAAAATTACTTTAAGACTTATGTTTTTGATACTAAAAAAGCCTCACCTTTGAAGATGAGACTATTTAGTTAATTAACTTTATGACAAGCTACAAAGTGTCCTGGACTTACTTCCTTAAATTCCGGCATACTCTCAGAGCACTTCTTTTCAGCATATCTGCATCGTGTTCTAAATGGACAACCAGATGGGGCATTTAGAGGAGAAGGAATATCGCCAGAAAGTACAATTCTCTGATTAGCTCTTGCAATCTTTGGATCAGGAACAGGAACTGCTGACAATAGAGACTGAGAATATGGATGGAGAGGATGAGAATATATTTCCTCGCTTGAAGCAAGCTCTACCATCTTACCTAGATACATGACTGCAATTCTTGTTGATATATGTCTTACAACAAGTAGGTCATGTGCAATAAATAGATATGTAAGACCAAACTTATCTTGAAGTTCATCAAACATATTAATTACCTGAGCCTGAATAGATACATCAAGTGCAGATACTGGTTCATCACATACAATGAACTCAGGGTTAACAGCAAGCGCACGGGCAATTCCAATACGCTGCCTCTGTCCACCAGAGAACTCATGAGCATAACGAGACGCGTGTTCGCTATTTAAACCAACATAGCCCATAAGCTGTAATACACGCTCTCTTCTCTCTTCTTTTGTAGAGTACATCTTGTGAATGTCTAATGGTTCAGCAATGATATCAGCAACAGTCATACGAGGGTTAAGAGAAGAATATGGATCTTGGAAGACCATAGTGGCCTTCTTTCTATACTCATTCATATTGTTCTTCCCAACAACTTGCCCGTCGTAAATGACCTCGCCACTAGTTGGCTTATACAAATGAAGAATTGATCGCCCTGCAGTTGTCTTTCCACAGCCACTCTCACCAACAAGGCCTAGTGTCTCACCTTTCTTAATGTCAAAGGTAATGCCATCGACAGCCTTAAGAGGCTTAGTCTTAAAGAGACCCATGTTAATATCAAAATACTGCTTAAGATCTTTAACCTCTACCAGTGTTTTATTTTCATTACTCATTTTCGGCCTCCTTCTTTTCGATTGTAGCAGTACCATCTTCGAGAGCTTCTTTTACATTCATCCAGCATGTTGCCATATGGTCTTCATTGATTCTCATTCTTTCGGCATGCTTACTAAGACAAATCTTCATTGCGTTTTCGCATCTTGGTGCGAAAGGACAACCAAGAGGCATATTTAATAAGTCAATTGGAGTACCACTAATTGGTTGGAGCTTCTTTCCTGCAGTATCTGCAGTTGGGATACTTCTCAAGAGTCCCTTTGTATACTCATGCTTAGGATTGTAGAAGATTTCATCAGCTGTACCTTGCTCACAAATAGAACCTGCATACATAACAATGACTTCATCACACATCTGAGCAACAACACCAAGGTCATGTGTAATAAGAATAATTGCCATACCAAGCTTCTTCTGCAAATCGCGCATCAAATCCAAAATCTGAGCTTGAATGGTTACGTCCAAAGCTGTAGTTGGTTCATCAGCAATAAGGATATCTGGTTCGCAAGCGAGAGCCATAGCAATCATAACACGCTGTCTCATTCCACCACTAAATTCATATGGGTATTGCTTCATTCTCTTTTCCGGCTCATTGACGTTTACCAGCTTAAGCATCTCTATTGCTCTTTCTCGCGCTTGCTCTTTTGTTCTATTGGTGTGTAGCAAAATAGCTTCCATAAGCTGCCTACCAATAGTGTATGTTGGGTTAAGACTTGTCATAGGGTCCTGGAAGATGATGGAAATCTTTCCGCCTCTAATGTGCTTCATAACGCCTTCGCCACTATTAACAAGCTCTTGGCCATCAAACTTAATTGAAGAGCCCTCTTTAATAACGCCAGTTGAAGCAAGAATCTGCATAATTGAGTAAGCAGTAACACTCTTACCACTTCCACTCTCACCTACAATACCCAATACCTTTCCATGATCAAGATTGAAAGATATGCCATTTACAGCCTTAACTTCACCATTATCTGTGAAAAAGGAGGTTGTTAAATTTCTAACTTCTAAAAGTGCCATTTTCCTATCCTCCTTAGCTATTCAATTTAGGATCGAATGCATCTCTTAATCCATCACCAAATAGGTTAAGAGAAAGAACAATCAAAGAAATAAAGACAGCAGGAATAACTAGTCTTGATGGATATGAGCTCATGCCATTGAGTGCATCAGAGGCAAGAGAACCTAGACTAGGCATTGGAGCGTTAACACCAAGACCTAAGAATGAAAGATAGCTCTCTGTAAAGATGGCAGATGGAATCTGAAGTGCTGTAGAGATGATAATTACAGAGATACAGTTAGGAAGAAGATGTTTTGTAATAACCCATCTTCCCTTTGCACCAGCTGTCTTAGCAGCAAGAACATATTCCTGTTCTCTTAGAGATAGTATTTGTCCTCTAATCTGTCTTGCCATTGAAACCCAATATAACAAACCAAAGACAATAAATAGAGAGATAATGTTACTTCCAATCTTTTCAAAAACAGTCCCTTCAAGAGCTGCAGATAAAGGTTCTCGTATAACAGATGCAAGAAGAATGATCATAAGCATATCTGGTAAAGAGTAGATGATATCTACAAAACGCATTATTACAAGATCAACCTTTCCGCCAAAGTAACCAGATATACTACCAACTGTAAGTCCAATAACAAGAACAATAAGAGATGCGAAGAAACCAACGGCAAGTGAAATTCTTGTTCCATAGACGATACGAATAAAATAATCACGCCCCGCACTATCTGTTCCAAAGACATGAGGGAAAATCTTTTCGCCATTAGCAATTCGCTTTTGCTCTGTCTTTCCGTACTGAAAAGGAGCAAGGTTTTTATATGAAGAATCTACAGGCTTACCCGGTGTGACGCCAAGTTGGGCATCATATGAATAAGGCCAGAAGAAAGGGATTATTATACATGAAAGCGTAATGATTACTATGACAAAGAAGGAGACCATAGCAACCTTATTACGCTTAAATCTCTTAAGTCCATCTTTAAAGAATGTAGAAGCTGGCCTCATTTGGACCATATACTCTTTTTCTTTATCTGTTGCAGGTCTAAAGTCACTTAAGTCCTGCTGTATACTAAAAGGCTTATGTCTGTTTAACATCTTTTCTCCTCCTTAACTGAAATCAATTCTTGGGTCGACAACCTTGTAAAGGATATCGGAAAGAAGGTTCATAATTACGATAAGAGAAGCTAGCATAATCGTTGTACCCATGATTAATGGATAGTCACGATTGATGATAGATTTAACAAATGCTCTACCAATACCAGGAACAGCAAAGATTTGCTCTACTACTAATGAACCAGTAACAATGTAAGCTAGCATTGGTCCAATATAAGTAATGACTGGAATAAGTGCATTCTTTAAAGCATGACCAAATATAATCTTTACAGGAGCAACACCCTTTGCCCTTGCTGTTCTTATGTAGTCTTGTCCTAAGACATCAAGCATACTTGAACGTGTTAATCTTATGATGTGAGCCATAGGACTCAAGCCTAAAGTTATAATAGGAAGCACTAAGCCCTTTGCTGTCTCACCATTTGCTGGGAAGATATGTAGTGCTACAGCAAAAATGAGCAAAAGTAGTGATCCCATAATAAATGACGGCATAGATACAAAAGCTGTAGAGATTACCATGATGATGCTATCTGCAACACTACCCCTCTTAAGAGCAGCTACAGCACCTAAAACAACACCAACAATCGTTGCCCAAAGCGCAGCAATAAGACCAAGCTTAGCAGATGTTTTAAGACCATCTGTGATAATGTCTATAACCATTCTTCCTCTAGATTTTAAGGATGGTCCAAAATCGAATTTTGTTATTATGTCTGATAAATAAGACCAATATTGCTCCATAAGCGGTTTATCTAGTCCATACTTAGCCTCAAGAGCTGCCTGAACTGCAGGCGTTACAGCCTTCTCGCTAGCAAACGGTCCACCTGGAACAAAATGCATAACAAAGAATGTTATTGTCATTACAATCCACACAGTAAGAACAGCAAGCAATATTCTTTTGATGATATAACCTAAAGTCTTTGGATTCATCTTTACCTGCCTTATATGCGAAGTTTCGCTTTATTTTTATGGCGAATCGTACCAAATGCCAAAAAATAATTCAAGAAGTAAGCATAAATATACAATTTTTTGTATATTCTTTTTTATTTTCTGTTACTATATGAACAAAACTAGCTCTTCTTTCTTCTTTTTTTGTTCTATAATCGCATTATGGAAATAAAAAGAGCAAAGTACGAAGGAACCATCAGAGTTCCTGGTTCAAAGAGCCAAACAATAAGAGCTTTCCTTATTGCTTTCGCATCAAGAGGAAAATCTACAATACATAGTCCACTGCTTTCTGCAGACACAAAGAGCTGTTTATCTTCAATAAAAGCCTTGGGAGCAAAAGTTTTGATAGAGGGCAATGACGTATCGATTGATTCTACAGAGCTAAATCTTAATGACAAAAAAGAGATTACAGTAGATGCAGGAAACAGCGGTACAACGCTTGCTCTTCTTGCCCCAATAGTGGCAGCAATGCCAGTAAAGTGCACCTTTACAGGTGATGAACAACTAAAAAAAAGACCATTTGGTCCCCTTCTCTCTTCACTTGAAGACTTAGGGGCAACTGTTGAGTCTAAAGATGGCTTTCCACCTTTCACTATTGAGGGTCCAATAAAAGGAGGAGAGACAACAATAGAGTGTAAAACAAGCCAATATCTATCAGGCTTACTTTTAGCTACTCCACTTGCGAAAGGAAATAGCAATATTAATTGTTCCCTTCTTTTTGAGAAACCATATGTGAATATGACACTAGAGTGGCTTAATAGAGAAAAGATAAAATACTCAATAACAGATGATTTGATGCATAGCTTTGTGGAGGGAGGACAGCACTACACACTAAAAGAGGAAACAATTGAAGGAGACTACTCTTCTGCAACATTCTTCATGGTTCTTGCTGCAATCCAAGGCACAACAATTAAACTCTCTAACCTAAAAGAAAATACAACACAAGGTGATAAGAGAGTATTAGAGATAATTCAAAAGATGGGAGCATCTGTTAGTCGACTAAACGATAACGAGGTAATCGTCAAAGGCCCAGCCACGCTTAATGGAGGCGAATTCGATATTAACGACATTCCAGACGCTCTTCCGTCTCTAGCTGTTCTTGCTGCTTTTGCTAAAGGAAAGACAATACTAAAAAATGTCGAACAAGCAAGAATAAAAGAAACAGATAGAATAAATGTAATGAAAGCAGAGCTAAGAAAACTTAATGTCGACATAGAAGAAATGAGAGATGGTCTAATCATAAATGGAAAAGGACATATAAGTGGAGGAAAAGTCTCAGGGCACAAAGATCATAGAATAATTATGGCACTAGCAATAGCTGGCACAAAAGCCGACACAGAGGTCATAATAGATGATACAAAAGAGGCAGATGTTACTTTCCCTACGTTCTTCACTCTCTTAAAAAGCTTGGAGGTTTAAGATGAAAAAAGCTATCATTTATTACTCTGCAACAGGCAATACCCTATATTGCGCAAAACAATTCAAAGATTTCTCTCTCTTTGATGCAATATCGCTTTTAGACCACAAAGTAGAGCTACCTGAAGATATTGAGATTCTGGGGCTCTTCTCTCCTGTCTATTATGGTGGAATAGCTAAGCCAATGAGAGATTCTATTCGCCAAATATTAAGTGAACGAGATAACAGCAGGTTATGTTATATTTTTACTATTCTAACAAAGGGCGCAAGGTCGAGAACAGCAGAACGAATTATGGAGAAAGAGATAGAGGATATTGGCCTAAATCTCTCATTTTCGTCATCAATCCAAATGCCTGACTGTTACCTTCCACTTTGTAAGAGTAGTCCAACAAAAGAAGAAACAGAAAAGTTAAAAAATAATGTAGATGAAACTATAAATTCCTTAGTTCAGAGAATAGAAAAAGAAGAGTTTGAACTTCCTCCATTCTCACTCACCTATCGCCTAGTAAAAAAGATGAGCGAAAGTTCTATTTCGAATGGTGAAGAAAATAAGCATTTATCTATTTCGTCTTCATGTACAGGTTGTTCACTCTGCTACTCTATTTGTCCAACTAATAATATTAAAATTGAGAACAACAAAGCTGTACATGGCCCAAAGTGTATCTCTTGCTATGCTTGCTATAATTTCTGTCCCGTTCATGCCGTAAAATATGATGGAAAAGAAAAGGGATTTTTCGTTCCATTAGTAGATGTAGAGGAATTAAAAAAGAGATGACCTACTTCGACAAGATGCCTAAAAGATGGGAAACAAATTCTGAAAAATGGAACAAGGACGCAATAGAAAATCTTTCGTCAAATAGAGATGCTCGCCCTTTCTGGGTTGCAGACATGGATTTTTATTGCGCACCAGAAATAATAAAAAAAGCTGAAAAAGTCGCCCATAGTGGCGTCTACGGCTACCCTTCTTTTCCTAGCCTAATTTCTGTGTTTAAAGAGTGGCTTGAGAGAAAACATAACTGGGTAGTAGATGAAGGCAATATAGCTTTCTCGATGGGACTATTGCATGGTCTTGCTTTAAGCATAGATGTATTTACAAAGGAAGGAGACGGGATAATAATTCCAACACCATGCTACCGTCCATTTAGAGAATTATGTTCTCTATCCAATAGAAAGATAATAGAATTACCTCTTTCATATGATAAAGAAACATCATTATTTTCCCTTCCATTAGACAAATTGGAAGAGAAAGCAAAGAGCGCAAAGATGATTCTCTTTTGCTCTCCACACAATCCCACAGGCATTGTTTTCAAAGAAAATGAGCTAAAAGAAGTATTAAATATTGCTAAGAAGAATTCTTTAGTTGTCATAAGTGATGAAATCCATGGAGATTTAGTCCATCCTGGATCATGCCATATTCCTATGGGCAAAGCCAATGAGAAGATAAAAGCTAAGTGCATAACATTTATGGCACCATCGAAAACATTCAACATAGCAGGTGAACACTCTGCTTTTGCCATCTTTTCTGATGAGGAGACAAAAGATAAATGGAAGAAGAAAGAAAAAGCTCTATGGCTAACAGAGCCAGGCTATTTTGTTGGCGAAATGATTTCCACTTCCTATACAAGTTGCGATGAATACAACAAAGAACTCTGCAAATACCTAAAAGACAATTATGATTATATATCTTCATTTTTCGAGAAAAACAAATTAGGAATAAAAGTAGTCAAATCAAATGCCTCTTTTGTTGCTTTTTTAGATTGCACAGAGCTTTACGATAAAATAAAAAAAAGAGAAGAAAAAAGTGGAAACGAAGATATGCTTCTTTCTCACTTCTTTGGTAAATATGCTCTTGTTGCAGTGAATTATGGCACTTGGTTTGGAGAAGAATACTACACATTTGTTCGCTTCAACTATGGAACTAATCGCGAAGAAATAAAAAGTGCCTTAGAGAGGATAAAGAAAGCAATTGAATCTTTATAGTGAAGAAAATCAACTAAGAGTTAAATACATTCTCATAGCCTTAATATCTCTCTTCTCATGGTTTTTCTTGGGAGGGATAGTCAGCTACGAACTCTCTTTAACACTTCAAGGAAAACTGCAAAGATTTATTCTTTTATTTATTCCTCATATAATTCTCTTTCTTGCACTTTTTATTTCGGTAAAAGCCATCTTAAAAATGCCTTTATTGTCACTTATAAGCGAAAAGAAGATTAATATAAAAGAAGAGTTGCTAGTTGCACTTATCACCCTCTTAGTCATAGGCTTTTTTTCTCTTTTTAGCTATAAAACGCTTATTAAAAATAGCGACACAAGCTCGAATGAAAAGCTTCTCTTTTTTCTTGTATCACTCCCTCTTCTTTTAGTGCAAACACTATCTGAGGAGCTCCTCTTTAGGGTATTACCTGTAAAAATCTACTCCCCCAAAGAAAAAATAATGACAAAAAAAGAAATTATTATTCTATCAATTGTGGAGGGAGTAATATTTTTACTACCCCATCTTTCAAACAAAGAGGTATTGGAGTCACAAAACAGTATTTATGCTGTAATAACCTATTTTCTATGGGGATTTGGTGCATGCTTTATATCTCTATACTACTCATCATTCGCCCATAGTTGGACAATGCACTTCGTTAATAATCTTTTTTCTTGTTCAATAATAGGTTCAGTTAATTCAACACTTGATTCTTCTCCCCTCTTTCTTGATACCTCTACTAGTTATTCTCCATTAATTCTAGTTAACACAATTGTTTTATTTTTTGTTATCTTTTTCTTTAAGAAAGGAAAGAGCAAATGAAAAAGAGCATGCTTGAAAACATGGTATGGCGAGGAAACATAGCAAAAGAAGAATTGCCATTTAATGAAGTAGATTACCTTATTCTATCTGTCCTTATTTACCAAAGATTTGAAGATGTAAAATCTTACGGTGAAGGTCTAACAATCAAAGAGCTTTATCCAATTGTTTGTCCGCTTCCGCTTTCTGAAGTTAAGGGCTTTGACATTAACAGATATAAACTATGGGCACTATGTGCATCAAGCATTCGTTTTTCAACTCTTCGCCTAGACCATTTTTCTATGTCTATATCGAGTCAAAAAGATAACGAAGAGCAGTTTGCTGCAGCAATCTTCTCTTTTGATGATAAAAATGCCATAGTTATTTTCAGAGGCACAGATGAGTCGATAACTGGATGGAAGGAAGATTTAAATCTAGGTTTTGAAGATGAAATTCCATCAGAGAAAAAGGCTTTGGAGTTTGTATTAGAACATGAAAAAGAATATTCTTCTTTAACACTTGCAGGGCACAGCAAGGGAGGTACTCTTGCTCTCTACACAGCAAGGATGGCAGACGATTTAATCTTTAATAAGATAGCGGCGATATGGTCATTTGATGCACCTGGATTACCAGATAGCCTAGCTACCGGACCAAGATGGGAGAAAATAAAAGAAGAAACAAAGAGTTTTATACCAACATCATCAATAATAGGAATGCTCTTTAATACAACACTCAATCCATATATCGTTAAGAGCGATAGCCTTGGTATTTTGCAACATGACGCTTTTAATTGGAATATAGATAAAGAGAGCTTTATTCTATCTCATGATAGATCTGCTTATAGTAAATATAGAACAAAGACTATGCAAAACTTCTTTAATAATAGTAGTAAAGAAGATAGAGAAATTCTTGTAGAAGTGTTGTATAAGGTATTATTGTCAGTAAAAGAGAACAATGTTTTTAAACTGCCTATAGCGATTGTTGAACACTTTTCTCTTTTTAATAAGGCATTAGAAAGCCTCAACGAAAAAGAACAGGATGTATTAAAACGACTAAACGCGGCTATGAGAGAAGCTCGTCTTAGTAGTATCGGCTCGATAGTGGGGAAAAACTAAGGAAAAGAAGTGGAAAAAAAGAAGAGTAAACCAACGAAAAAAAAGAAAGTATTAAAAATAGTAGGTCTCCTACTTGCTTTACTATTAATCTTTCTCGTGCTCTGTTATGTGACACCAAGTGCCACAACCCAAGATTTAAAAAAGGAAGGTGATATACCTAACCTTGAAATCCCTATCGGGCCAAATGATGAAATTGTAGTTTCACATACAGGTTATACGCTCTCTTATGACGAAGAATACGAAGTACCATATTGGGTAGCTTATTCTCTTACTAGAGAAGAAGTTTCAACGCAAGTTGTAGAACGAAATGACAACTTCAGGGAAGATAAATCTATTCCAACTGGGTCTGCAACTCTCAATGACTATAAAAAGAGTGGCTATGACAGAGGCCATATGGCTCCTGCTGCAGATTTTAGATGGTCTGAAGATGCCCTTAATGATACCTTCTATCTATCGAATATGTGTCCTCAACTTCATAGTTTTAATGCTGGCATTTGGAGTGATTTAGAGTCTGCGGTTAGGTCTATTGCATATGATGAAGGAGAAATTTACGTTGTTACTGGACCTGTACTGACAGACGGTCCATACGATACTATTGGCGAAAATAAAGTAGCAGTACCAAAGTATTTTTATAAAGTAATTCTTGATTACACAGAACCGGAGATAAAAGCTATTGGCTTTATTCTTCCCCATGAAAAATCCTCAGAACCATTAGCCTACTATGCTGTTACAGTCGATGAAGTTGAAAAGGTAACAAATATAGATTTCTTTCCACTACTACCTGACGATATAGAATCAATTGTCGAATCAACAGTAGATCCATCTCTTTGGAGTTTAAAAAACTTCTCTCTTTCAAGTGAGAAAGTCAACAAAGAAGCATTGGAATACACTTCAAACGCTACACAAAACAACTCAAAAGAGGTTCAAACTTTGTTAGAACTCTTCAATAAGACCTTTGTTTCTTTGAAAAAAGAAATATTCTCTGCACTTGGAATAACAAAAGAGGCAAGAAAACTTGGTCTACTTTAAGAGCGAGAAAGCATAATCGATAATATCTCATCGGCTTTTTCGGCACTAATGTTTTCTCTATCAGCCGATGTAATAAAAAAACGGGCATCGTCTTTTGTTCGAGTAACTGTTGTTCCATCTGGTCTTTTTGAGGTCATATCAGTCCAAAGAGCTGGGTTAATATGGCCATCAAACTCACAATCAATAAATAGAGTCATAGGGCTACGATTTGTTGAGCCAGATGGGAACCAAGGACGAGATAAATACACAGATTCATCAACAACACATTGCTCTCTTTTAAATGTGGAATCATGGAATATAAAGCCAATCTTCTCATCAATAAATGTTGAAGGAGCTGTAATACAGCCCTTTGCCCTTGAAATTATCTCACAACCTTGAAAAAGAGCAGATCCTGCACCAAAGATGAAATCAACACATCCACTTATGGAACAATCTTCAAAGAAAGACGAACCATAATCTATATATAGAGTGTCTTGCCAACCAACGAACGAGCATGAGCGGAAAACAGACTTTGTAGCACCAAAAGAAAGCTTTACTGCAACAGCCTGCAAGTCTCTCTTTTCTGTCTCATCATGTTCTTCATTCCACTTAAGTCCCTCTGGCCAGTTGAATGAATTGACAAAAGTAATACCAAGAGCAAAGAATGAAGGCGCTGAAATAGTAACAGTAGCACTATCTGAAGTATTATAAAGCCGACCATCTTTTTCCATTCCATGGTGATCAGAAAAGCTAATTACTGCTCCCTTCTCACTTAAAAATGTAACATTGGGACGATTAACACAGACCTTTTCATTCCATGTTCCCTCGCCAAAGACTAGCGTTACTGGTCCCTCCGGAGCAGAAGAAAGCGCTTCATTTATTGAGTCATTTGGTGTTAGTTCAATAGTTGTCATAGCGCTAATTATAATTATTTTAGACTTTTGATGCTATGGCCTTTAATTTATGCTCTTTTTTTGACATTTTTTGCCTTTTTCGCGTTACATATATAGAGGTAAAAAATGAAAGGAAAATTTTGTATTCCCAAACGAGCGATTAAAGATAGTATCTTCTCAGCTTTAGTCAAAAGGAAGAAATGGTTAAGAGAGGTATACATCTCTCTTTATCCTAGCGACAGCGATATTAGAGAAGAAGAATTAGAGATTATTACTCTCGAGAGTATATTTGTTAATGGCCTCTATAATGACATAAGCTTTAAAGTTAGAGATAAGCTAGTAGTCTTTATAGAGTGCCAATCTACTTGGTCTCCTAACTTGCCTTATAGAATGATTGAATACTACGGTGAGACAATTGGAAAGCTTGTTGATAATTGGGATGACAAGAAATATAAGAACAGGAGAGATTATATACCTGACCCACATTTCTTCTGTCTCTATACAGGAGGAAGAAAAGATATTCCTAATTGGCTATATGGTTCAAGTAACGAAGGAGAGAAGAGAAAAGAATTCTGTATGCCTGTAAAGGTAATAAGCCGAAATAATGCACTTGGTATACTTAAAGAAATCTGTATATTCTCAGAAATCTATGATAAAAATAGAGATAAGTATGGGCGAACAGAAATAGCGATACAAAAGACAATTGAGGAGTGTCTAGAGTGCGAAATACTAGTTGACTTCATTAAAGAGCATAAAGAAGAGGTAGATGAAATTATGAGAAATATGAGTCAAGAAAAAAGAATCAAGAAGTTTATAGATTTCTCTAGAGAAGAAGGTCGAGAAGAAGGATTGTTAGCAGGACGAGAAGAAGGATTGTTAGCAGGACGAGAGGAGGGATTGTTAGCAGGACGAGCAGAAGGCCTATTAGAAGGCAAAGAAGCTGGTATTGCTATTGAGTCCTATAGAGTTACAGAAACAATTAGTAGTCTTACTATTCCTGACGAACTTAAAAAAGAGATCTTAGAGGCACTAAAGAAATAAAGATAACAATAAAAAAGAATCCTAGTTGACCTCATTAAAGAGCATAAAGAAGAGATAGATGAAATTATAAGAAATATGAGTCAAAAAAGGATTAGGCACCCAAGGAAACATCTCATGGGTGCTTTTTACTTATGTCTAGTTTTTTCTTTTTGTAGAATTCTTCAGTTGCAAATCTAGCCTTTGTAACTACCTTATATTCTTTAGGTGGGAACAAATAAAATATTCTTCTATCATCACCAATAGAAATCATATCACCCATTTCGTACCAATAGATATCAGAAGAAAGAGAATAGTTATCAAGAGGAGAAGTTTGATAATCAATTTCTCCATCATCAGATAATAAATGAAAGCCATCTTCTGTTTGGCTAAGGTGGCCTTTTCCTACACTATAGAGAGCAGAAGAATCGACCTGTAAATAAATCTTAACAGGAACTTCCATTTTATACTCACCCTTCTCTATCTCTTTCTTTGTCTCCTCTCTTTCCCATTTAAACCACTCTGGTATATGTGTAAAATAAACATCACCATCAGAAGAAAGACTCCCATCTGTCTCAAGGTGCCATTCTTTATTGCAATTAGTACATCTTAGAGTTTCGCCATTTGCAACCATCTTCCCTTCACTAAGACAATGCGGACATTTGTAAAGGACACTATCTAAGCCATCTGCTCTAAATTTTTCACTAATTGCTACACCATTTTCTTTTTGCCATTTAAAGTGGTCAAATGAGAATTTTTCTCTTACTTTGCTATTTATTTCTTCAACAGATAGAGTTGCAATATCATCTGAGGTTAAAAGACATTCAACTTTAGCAGAGACAGAAACATCTCTCTTTTGCAATAGGTTATATAGCGGGTCGCGTTGGAAAGCTCCATAAGTTGTAATCATAACAACAGGAACACGTAGAAGCTTAATGCACTTTCCAAGACTATCAGGAAGAGGTGTCGGCGTTGTTCCATCAAATGAATAAGAAGCCTCAGGATACATTAAAACTGAAGACTTAAGAGTTCTAGTGCAGTATAGCAAATCCTTTACAAGAGCAACATCAGTGTGAAACTTATGAGTTGGAATACATCCTATGTGTCTCATAAGCCAATCTTTTCCAATAAAACCATCAGCCTCACAAACTATATTCAGTGGTCGTGGGTACATAATGGTTGTTGCAATTTCAAGATCTATAAATGAAGAGTGATTCATAAGAATGAAGATAGGTTCATCCTTCTTAATCAAATCCATATTTTCTTCTGTATATTTAAAGTGAGTCTTCTTTAAGTCGGGTTTGGATACTATCTTTAAAAGCGTCCTAAAAAAAATAGAGGTCTTAACAGGCTTCTTTCTTTTGTATGGCTTTCGTGCCATGACACTTTTATAGTCACTTTCTTTTATTTTGATTTTCATGCTTTCTCCACCCCCTATTATATTCGCTATCAAAGACAATAGAAAGCTTGAATAAAAAAATTAAAAATCTAAATATATGAGTATGGCTAAAGAAATAGATCTATGCGAAGGAAAAATACTACCCAAAATAATATTTTTTTCTTTCCCTATAATAGTTGGGAACCTATTTCAGCAAGCATATAACCTTGTCGATACTCTAATTGTTGGTAGAGTTTTAGGCCCAGATAGCCTTGCTAGCGTGGGTAGTGCTTATGCATTAATGACGTTTATCAACTCACTTCTTATTGGACTCTCTATGGGTTCTGGAGCCCTCTTTAGCTACAACTGGGGAAAGGGAGAGAAAGCTGAGTTAAGAAAAGATATCTACAACAGCTTCATACTCTTTTCAATTTTAGCAATTATATTAACGACAATTTGTTATGTTTTTTTAAATCAAATTCTTGTTCTTCTCAGAACTCCTAAAGAGCTATTAATTGAAGAAAAGGAATACCTAAAAATAATCTTTTTAGGCATATTTTTCGTCTTTCTTTATAACTACGTCTCGTATATTTTACGAAGCAAAGGCGATAGTAAAACGCCCCTCTATTTTCTTATCCTCTCTGCTTTGATAAATATTGCATTAGATTTATTTTTTATTATAAAGCTAAAACGGGGAGTAAAAGGAGCAGGAGAAGCAACAGTAATGGCCGAAGCATTCTCTGCGCTAGGCATAATCACATTCTTTTTCATAAGAAATAAGAATCTTCTTCCATTAAAAGAAGAAAGAATAATTGAAGTAAATAGACTAAAAAACATTTTGAGGTATTCTTTCTTAACTAGCATACAACAATCTGTAATGAACTTTGGCATTCTAATGATACAAAGCCTAGTTAATTCATTTGGCTCTGTTACAATGGCAGCCTTTGCTGCAAGTGTTAAAATTGATACCTTAAGTTATACGCCAAGCCAAGAATTTGGCAATGCTTACTCTATTTTCATAAGTCAAAATTTAGGTGCAAATAAAAAAGACCGAGTAAAGAAAGGAACGAAAGAGGCATTTGTTCTTACAAGTTTTGTTGCAATAGTTCTTTCTATAGCTATCTATACTTTCTCTTCCAATCTTATGAGGCTCTTTGTAAATAAAGACGAAATTGAAGTGATAAAAATAGGCGTTGAGTATTTACACATAGAGGGAGCTTTCTATTGTGGCATAGCACTTCTATTTGCACTCTATGGCTACTATAGAGGTATTGGAAGACCTGAATACAGCATCGTCTTAACAGTAATATCTCTCGGACTAAGAGTTCTTCTTGCATATTGCTTATCTCCATATTGGGGACGAAAAGCAATTTGGTGGGCAATTGTTATAGGTTGGATAGTTGCAGACATTACTGGCTTAGTTCTACTTAAGTTTATTAAAGTTAAAGAAGGAGAGAGTTTATAATGCTTTTATCTTCATTACATACGCATAACACATTCTGTGATGGCAAAAATACGATAGAAGAAATGATAGAAGAGGCCATTAAATTAGGCTTCTCATCTATTGGCATTTCAAGCCATGCTTATACTGGATACAGTTTCGATGAATGTGGAATAAAGAAAGACAAAATAGAGGACTATTTTCGAGCAGTAGAAGAGGCAAAAGAAAAATATAAAGACAAGATAGATGTCTTTCTAGGTATGGAAGAGGAAAGCAGAATAGAAGGAGAAAAAAGACCAAGTCTAGATAGTCGCCTCGATTATGCTATCGGATCTGTACATCTATTTCGAACGCCTAAAGGCTTCTTTTCTGTAGATAACACCGTAAAAGAATGGAGAGAAGCAAATGAGGCATATGGTGGTGACACCCTTTTAATGATTGAAGAATATCTAAAAGAATTAGCCTCTTTTTCAAAAGAGACACCTTTCGATATAGTGGGACACTTTGACTTATATACAAAATTCAATGAAAAAGAAAAGCTATTTGATGAAGAGGATGGTAACTATAAAGCTTTAGCTATCGAATATCTAGATAAAATAATTCAGAGTGGAAAAATCTTCGAAATCAACACAGGAGCCATATCTCGTGGGTATAAAACAAGACCTTACCCTGCTCCATTTTTAATAGAAAGATTAAAAGAGAAAAAAGCTCCAATTATCATAACTAGTGATGCTCATTTCACTTCAGCTCTTAATACTGCATATAAAGAAACAAGAGAAATGCTTATTTCTTTAGGAATAACAAAACAAGCGACACTAACCCAGAAAGGCTGGATTGATACCCCGCTTTAGGTAGACTTTCTTTTTTCTTTGTATCAAAAACGTAGGGCATTACCTATAAAATCCATTAGATTGACGTGCATAATGCCATTTCGCTTTTGAAGCATATAATCCGTAGTCATAACATATTTTCTATAGTTATCTCTAATGCTCTCTAGTGGTCTATATTCCTTGTTTTCTGTATCTCTGCTTTGAAGCATTTTATATGCAACCTGTACATAGGAATAGTCCATATCATGATCTCGAAGAATAAAGTCACACTCTAGTTTTCCAATACGACCAACACTGACTGCATAGTCTAAGCTTTTTGCGTATAGGAATACGATATTTTCTAATGCTGGCACATAATTAATTCGATTATCAGTATTAACAGCAAAATAAAAACTCAAATCAGCAATATAGTATTTTTGTTCTCCTGAAAGTGATTTTTTAGATTTAATATCAAATCGCTTACATTCATATAAAATCTTTGCATCTATCAATATTTTTATGTATCGTGTTACAGTTGCACGACTAATTGTCATTCCATTTTTGACAAGTGCTTCATGCAACTTATTAATACTTGTCGTTGCACCAAAATTATTAATGATGTAATTTCGAACTAAGTCAAATGATTGGACATCTTTTATCTCAACTCTTCGCTTGATATCTTTCTCAAAGATTTCATCAATAATACCTCTTACATACGTTCTTTTATCGGAAAGATTATCTATCTGAATAGCTCGTGGAAATCCACCCTCTAAGATGTAATTATTAAGCTCTATTTCAGTATTTACACTTATCGTTTTTTCATAAAATCTCTTAATACCCTCATACTCATCAAATGTTAGGGGAAACATTTCAAACTCAAGATATCTTCCTGTCAGCTTTGTAACAAGTTCACCACTGAGCAGATAGGAATTAGAGCCTGTAATAAAAATCGAATAATTACCTTCCACTCTAAAGCCATTAATAACTTCCTCAAAACCATCCACATTCTGTATTTCATCAATAAAGAGATATTTCTTCCCAGGCATATTAGAAGATGATTCAATGAGTGAATCTAATTGTTCTGCACTCCTAATTTTTTTATATTCTCTTTTATCCAAATCAAGATAAATAATATTGGTTTCAGAAACACCCGTTTCCTTCAATTCCTCTGCAATAGTTTCCATCAAGCTAGATTTTCCACACCTGCGAATACCTGTTATAACCTTTATAAGATCATCTGAATGAAAAAAGGCGCGCATCCTAGATAGATATTTCTCTCTTCTATAAAGCTTCATAACTTAGCTCCCTCTTGAATTATATAATACACTTCCGTTATTTTCTAGTTTTAGTATCAATTTTTGATTTTTTTTCAATTTCTGTAACGAATAACGCCAAATTTTTGTATAATCAATCGAATACTTTGACGCTAACTACCCAATTTTTCTTCTCTCAACTAGTTAGTTTTTATTCTTTCCTCAAGCCTATTCATCATTTAAACTATTCTCTGAGGAAAAAGATTATGAATAAAATAAACCTTAGTGGAAGCTGGAAAGCAACTTGTTTAGATATAGAGGAAAATAGTTTTAACATAAACAAAGGAAGCAAATACCCTATCACTATTCCTGGAGATTTGCATTCCTCACTTATAAAAGAAAACGTTATTCCTGACCCATACTATTCAAAAAACGAATTAGATATTCTCTTCATCTCTCGGGGTGAATGGTCAATGGAAAGAGAATTTGAGTATAAATTAGATGGGAAAAAGGCATTTCTTAAGTTAGAAAAATTAGATACTGTATGCACCCTATACATTAACGATATATCTATAGAAAGCTTCGATAATGAACACCAAATTTACTATGTAGATATCACAAAATACCTAAAAAATGGCACTAACAAGATTCTTTTTATCTTCCATTCAAGTGAAAAGGAAGCAATAGAGCGAAGCAAGAATCTTCCTTACCCTATTCCTTGCTCACTCTATCCTAATGGCTCCCCAAATAGAAACTTAGTAAGAAAAACTCAATGTAATGCAGGTTGGGATTGGGGGCCATGCATTATGACACTAGGTTTGTATGAACCACCTATAGTTTTCTTAGTTGAAGAGACTCTTTTTAAAGATTTCTCTGTTACTCTTAGGAAGGATGACAAAGAGTGGTTCTTGGACTATGAAGTGTATCTCTTTGGTTTAAATGGTGGAAAAGGAGAGATTAATGTAACTCTTCTCGGCGAAGAAAAAACACTTAAATATAAGAGAGAAAAAGGTGATTTTACATTTTCTTTCACTCTTGCCATTCCTCTTGAAAGCGTTAAACTTTGGTGGCCTAATGGCATGGGAAAACAACCTTTATATGAAACAAAAATAAAGGTAGAGAATATCGAAAAAAAGAGAAAGATTGGCTTTAGAACGCTTGAAGTTAAAAACAACATTACATATGGGGGCAAAGAGCTGGCTATTTCTGTTAATGGCACAGATACATTCTTAAAAGGCTCTAACTGGATTCCTCTTGACGCTCTTGTCTCTCGTATGACAAAAGAACGCTATGACAACATAGTAAAAGATATGACAGAAGCCAACATGAACGCCATCAGAGTATGGGGCGGAGGTTGGTATGAAAAGGAAGAATTTTATGATGCTTGCGATAAATATGGAATTCTTATTTGGCATGATTTGATGTTTGCTTGTTCTACGTACCCTGCTCTATCTTGGTTCTTGGATAGTGTTGAAAAAGAACTTAGAGATCAGATTAAGAGACTAAAAAGCAGAACATCAATTGCCCTATGGTGTGGCAATAATGAAGATTTAGGAGCACTAGGCTGGTACGAAGAGACCATTAAAAATAGAGATAGATATCTTAAAGATTATGAAAAACTTAACGAAGAAACTGTAGAAAGAGTCGTTAAAGAGGAAGATAAAACAAGAATGTTTTGGCCATCTTCACCTTGCGCCGGTCCTGGAGATTATTCAGACAATTGGCATAGTGACGGTAATGGTGATATGCACTTCTGGTCTGTATGGCACGAGGGAAAAGACTTCGACTTCTATCATAGTGTAAAACCTCGTTTTTGCTCAGAGTTTGGCTATCAATCATTTCCGTCTCCATATACGGTCTCAACATTCTGCCCTAAGAATGAGTATAACCTCCTCTCCCCTTCAATGCTTCATCACCAAAAAAATGACAGAGGCAACGAGATTATAATTAAGGAATTCTCAAGGCTTTTTAAAGAGCCTAAAGAATTTGAAGATGGACTCTATCTATCGCAAGTGCAACAGGCACTAGCAATAGAAACAGCTGTCACTTACTGGCGTAGTTTAATGCCATACTGCATGGGAACTCTTATATGGCAACTTAATGATGTTTGGCCTGTCTCCTCTTGGTCTAGCATTGAATATTCAGGACGATGGAAACCCCTACATTATGCAATAAAGCATTTCTATGCTCCACTATGTCCTCTTTTATATAAGATAGATGATAAAGTTTATATAAAAGCTATCAATGATACACTATCAAATAAAAAAGTCTCTATAACTGTTACTATTTCAGATACTAAAGGCAATGTTATTGAAAGAAGAGAATATAAAGAAAAACTTCTAAGTAAGAGCGTGAAAGATATAGAAACATTCAATATAGATAGAAAGGATGCTTTTGTTTTTGTCACTCTAGATAAAGAAGAAAGATTCCTACTTTTTGGTAAACCAAATGAAAGTAAAATTGTGAAATCTGGCCTATCTATTAAGTCAATCGAAGAAGCTAAGGACGAACTAGTAGTAACACTTTCTTCTACGTCTCCTACATTCTTTGCTCTTATCGATACACCTCACTTTAATACTCACTTCAGTGATAACTACTTTGGACTTCTTCCTAGAGAAGAAAAGATAATAAGAGTAAAGAGCAAAGAAAAAGGCCTTCCATTAGATAAAATAAAGGAAGACCTTGTACTGTGGGATAGTTCGAAGATTCTTTGTTAATCCCACTTAAGAGGAGAGCAAACTAGATTTAGGTTAAAGCATAAATCATAGAGAGCTTTCCTCTTTGCTTTTATTACTTCCCAATCTTTCTTTTCACCAAGCCATAGACTCTCAGCAAGGATAAATGCACGAGGAAAGAGCATCATTTCTGCTTCTCTTCCACTATCGATTTTCTCACACCACAAATTGCATTGAGCTCCAAGAATTAACTTTTGCTCATCTCCAGAAAGCTCCTTCATTGAAATATCTAAATCAAATAGTGCCTTTGGCCTTCCTATTGAAAGGTTGCCTTTTTCCCAATCATCTGTGTTTGGATATCGATCAAGATAAAAACCATCTGTTTCGGGGCATAAGATTACATTGTGTCCCCTTCTAGTTGCCTTTCTTGCGCCTTCTAGGCCACGCCATGACAAAACTACTACATTTTTGTCAATTTCTTTAGCATCCACTACTTCATCCCAACCAATTGCTCTCTTGCCATAAGAAGAGACAATGCGTGACATTTTAGATGTAAACCACCCCTGTAATTCATCAACATTAGCAATGTTGTTTTTGCTCATAAGAGCTAAACAATCTTCATTCTCCTTCCATTGGTCATGAGGGCACTCATCTCCACCAATATTAATAAATGGACCATGAAAAATTGAAGAGAGCGTCTCTATAGCTTTGTCTAAGAAAACCCACAAGGAAGAAGAAGCGGGATTCATAACATTTGAAAAAACACCATAGTTGGATTGAACAGGAATAGTTTGACCTGTGCAACCAAACTCTGGGTATGCAGCAAGAAGCGCTTCAGCATGTCCAGGTGTCTCCATTTCAGGTATAACTGTAATACCTAATGATGAGCAATAAGCTTCTATTTCTTTTAAATCATCTGTGGTATAAAAACCACTAACTTCATGGTTCTGGTCATCATTTTCGTATCTAAAACGCTTAGATGAAATAGTTTCAAGTTTATCATATCCAGGAACAGCAAATCGCCAACCTTGGTCATCTGTTAGATGGAAATGAAAATAGTTATAACCAACAAGAGAAAAAGCATAAATGATTCTCTTCAGTTCTTTTACAGAGAAAAATTCTCTGACTGTATCTATCATAAAGCCCCTGTAACCAAACTTAGGACTATAAAATTCAAATTCACAAATTGGAAGGAAGGAATCATATTGCTCTTCAAGCTGATCTAGATATCTCATAGCTTGATTAGCTTCTTCTTCACCTTTTACCTCTATCTCTATTTTATCAAAAGAGATCTTTATTTTATTTAGAGAAGATTCTCTATTAATGACAATATCTTTAGGCCTTTTTATTAGCTTTTCAATCTTTACATCTCTACTTTTTATAGTAGGAACAAGAACTCTATCAACATAGTTTATCATCGCTTTTCTCCGGATTAGAAAGGCGGGCCAATTTAGACCCGCCTCATAATATTATTGGATAAATTACTTACCAATATATGCATGCCATGCTTCGTTAACTGTCTTTGCACCCTGAGCTGGAGTTGTAGAACCAAGACCGATCTCAGCAAGAACAGTGTTGATAACTTCATAAACAGAAGGATCAAGAACGCCATCGATAACTGGAGTAGCAACTTCAATTCTGTTGTACCAGTCAGCTCTCTTAGCAACTAATGGCTCAAGGTTGTTTTCTTCACAAACCTTAGCAACATCGATAGTTGTTAATGATGGGAATGCAGCACCAGTTGTAAGTCTCCATGTCTGAGCATATTCGCCTTCTAAGAACTTAATAAGTTCCCAAGCAGCAGCTTCTTCTGCACTTCCACTAGGAATGTCAGCTGACATAGCCCAACCTGTACCTACAACAGAAGAGTTAGAGTTATGAACGATTTCACCATCAAGAGCTGGGAAATTGATTAACTCAACATCTGTTTCCTGAGCTGCAGGAGAGAAGAGAGCCTTACCTGTTGTAACGTCTGTCTGGAATGATGCACATGCCCAGTCGCCATCGATATAGAAAGCAGACTTTCCATTAGCAAAATCACCACGACCAGAACCATAAGAAATAGAGAGAGTATTTCTGTTGATGATTCCATCTTTGTAGAGGTTGTCGACTGTCTCAAGAGCCTTCATGAACCATTCATCTTCAAAATCAATTTCGCCATTAGCAAGTCTTTCGTTCCAATCAGCACCACCAAATCTTCCACAGATGAGTGAGAATAGACAAGACTGCATTACCCAACCATCCATACAATCCATCTTAATAACTTCGATTCCCTTAGCATTAAGAACTGGAACCATTGCCTTTAAGTCATCATATGTCTTTGGCATTTCAAGTCCGTTTTCTCTTAGAACCTTAGTATTAACGAACATCATAGATGTTGCTGTGATTCCGTTTGGAAGCTCACCAAGGTATCCACCAAGCTGTGGAGCAATAGCTACTGAACTATAAGAGCTTGTTAAACCATCTTTTTCAAGGAAAGGAGTAAGATCCTTTAAGAGGTGCTCTGTGTGTAATGTAGAGCTTCTTCCACTTGGCCAAGCGTACATAACATCTGGGAGGTTACCCTGTGCAGCATAAGCTTCAACCTTCTGGTGGAATGGTTCGTTGAATAAATCTTCTCTAATTACTTCAATTTCTGGGTGAAGTTCTGAGAACTTATTCCAAATCTGTTCAATTTCATTTGCACTATTAGGTTCTGACATATCAATGTAGTTCAAAACTCTGATAGTAGTCTTGCCTGAATTTGCTTCAGCTGATCCCTGAGCAAATACGAGAGTAGCAACAAGTGCTAAAACAAGAAGAACTGTTAACTTTTTCATCTTTTCCTCCTTATGATGAAAAATTTGAGTAAGGCTAAATTGCCTCCATCCGTTTTTTATTTAATGGCCTAGGCCAAAAATCCTTAACCCTTCACAGCACCAGCTGCGACACCCTTTGTTATTTCCTTTCTAAATACAAGGTAGAAAATAAGCATTGGTAACATACCTATAACAAGAGATGCAAATAGTTTTCCGTAATCTGTAGATAGTGAACCAGCGAAAGATTGTATACCTACAGGTAATGATTTGTTCTTTGTACTTGATGTAAGCATGTTGATTAGCATGAATTCATTCCATGTTCCTGAAACAGTTAAGATTGCTAATGTCGTAGCTACTGGTTTTGCCATAGGAACGACGATTGAAAGGAAAATCTTCATGTATGAAGCACCATCAATACGTGCTGACTCAACTAATGCATCAGGAATGCTCCTAATGTATTCAGTGCAAAGATATACACCCATTGGAAGCCCAATGCCGATATATGGAATTAAAACTCCGAGCTTTGTATCATATAGGCCAACTTGGTTGATTACGATAAATAAAGGAATCATAATTGACTGAAGAGTCATCAAAATTCCAACTATATATGAACCATAGAGAGCTTTTGTGCAACTCATTTTTATCTTCGCAAATGCAAATCCGCTCATCATACCTAAGAGAAGGACAGCGGCTACAGTGACAAATGTATATATGATACTGTTAATGATAAATGTTCCAAAATGTCCTCTAATCCAAGCATCTCTATAGTTTTGCCAGAAGAATTCATGAGGGAAGCCTAATCTATCTAGCTGATAGCTTTGGCTCGTCTTGAAGGAGCTCATAATAAGCCAAAGAATTGGAGCTATAGCAAGAACAGCAAAGAGTATGAGAATCACATATGTGAATGCCATTCCAATCTTTCTTCCAACAGATTCATTATCTTTAATATGGCTACTCATTATTCTTCACCTCCAAATTTCTTCTCAACAAACTTTGTTACACCGATAAGAGCGAAAGAGATAATACACATTACGATAGATACAGCATTTGCAAGTGGATAATTTGGCGCACCTTTAAATGCAGTGTCATACATGTAGATAGAAAGTACATATGTCTGCTTTGCAGGACCACCACTTGTCATGACATAGATCAAATCAAAACTCTTAAGAGAACCAGAAATAGCAAGAATAGCAGATGTGACAATTACTCCACTTAAAGCAGGAAGAATTATATATCTTAGAGCTTGAAATTCTGTTGCTCCATCTATCTTTGCAGCTTCAATAACAGAGGTATCTATCTTCTGCATGTTGGCAAGGAAGATAATTAAATATGTTCCAGTATACATCCAAAGAATAACCAAAAGAACAGGAATCATTGGATGAGAACTATTTGAAGGATTATATGTTGGGTTAAAGAGTCTTATGATGTCAGGAAGAGCTCCATTTGGTGCAGTAATAGCCTTCCACAGTCTACCAATAACAACTGTTGAAATAACACATGGAAGATAGATTACTGTTTGGAAGAAATCCTTTCCCTTAATCATACCTCTAAAAATTAAGTAAGCCATGAAGAAACCAAGTGGAATCTGCCCGAAAACAGATATAAGAGTAATCCACATATTATTCTTCAGTGCTACCCAGAAGTATTTATCACTGAACATCTTTGCATAGTATTCAAAACCTACTATGTCAAAATGTCTTCTTTTGGGTCCAAATAATGCCCCACCCTTGTAGTTTGTAATACTTAAAAAAAGAGCAAATACTGTAGGAAAGGCCATTACAAACAGGTAAATCAAAAAACCCGGAAGAACGAGTGACCAATATGCAACCCTCTCCTCTTTCCTACTAGACAAAGATTTTATAGTGCCTGTACTCTTCATCTTTTCCCTCCATTTTCTCTTCTTTGTTTTTGAGAGAATTCCATCACCTCATCCCAACTCCATTTCTCATTACTATTATTTTCTAAATCAGGAATGGAATATAAATCATGTAAATACATTAGCGCTGCACCCTTTGCAGATACTAATTCATCCCCAGAATTAAAGAGTAAATCACAATTAGTTTTTTTCAAGATTCCAATAAATGATGGAACTTCATCTTCTAATACTTTCTTAACCCATTCTTCATCACTAAATGGATTACCATGCAAAATAACCTTTGAGAAATCCATTACAGAGCATAGTGGAACTAATGATAAGAATGTATCTTTTATCCACAGTCTTAAACTTTCTTTATCATCAATTGTCTTTTTAAGTGTTTCTAAGCTTAAACCTGATTGGTTGCTATCTTTGCTAGACCAAGAAAGAGAACAGAACTCTCCAGCTGAGTTATGGGCACCTTTATAAACCTTACCGTCTATTATTACACCCATACCAGTTCCAATTCCGGCAACATAATCATTCTTCTTTGCTTCTTCATGGAAATCTGCAACAACAGAGAGAGAATCTGAAGAGAAGTTTTGTCCCAAAGTAGAATGGAGATCTAAGTAAGCCGCACAGTTAGCATCATTATCCAAATAAACAGGAAAATTATATCTGCTTTTAACAAATCCCCTGAAATTATAATCGCTCAATCTGAAAGGATATGAATAGTCAATTATACCTTTCTCGGAATCAATTTGACCAGGAAGAGAGAAAGAAAGCGCAAGAACTGGAATGTTTATCTTTTTATGTGCTTCAAACGCTTCATCAATTACGGATGAAATAAAACTCTCAAAGGAAAGTTGCTTCTTTGTGCCTTTATTTTCCCAAAGGACAGAGCCATCAACACTGACAATAACAGAGCGATAATGTGACGGCTGCAAATCAAAACCAAAGACACAACCAAAGTTTCTATTGATTGTCAATTCAATTGGCTTTCGTCCACCAAGAGCGCACGAATCCTTATGCTCCCCTTCATTAACTAGCCCCGCAGATAAAAGTGCAGAAATGATGTTGCTTACTGTAGATTTATTCAGCTTCAACTGCCTGGAGATATCAACACGAGAGAGTCCATTTTGACGCCAAATTAACTGTGCAATCATCGAAATATTGGCATTCCTCTGAAACAAATTATTATTTGCTGGCATCGCTATCTCCTTTAATTAGTTTTTCCACTGAACAAACTTACCGTAACACTGGAAATTGGAGCTGTCAAACTTTTTTTAAATATTTTTTTCTCAGAAAGTCATGTAGAATGATTAAAAAGGAAGGAATATGAAAAAAATATTATTTGCTTCTTCAGAGTGTGTGCCTTTTGTAAAGACAGGAGGGCTTGCAGACGTAGTTGGTAGTCTACCCAAAGCTTTAGACAAGAAAAAGTATGATGTTAGAGTAATCTTACCACAATACGAATGCATGGATGAGAAGTATAAAAAGGATTTAAAAAACCTTGTTTACTTCCAAATGGATAATAGGATTTATGTTGGCATCAATACTTTAAAACTTAATGGCATAACCTATTACTTTGTGGATAACAAAAAATATTTCTCTGGAACTAAGCCTTATTTCGATCTTTTTTCTGATTTAGAGAGATTTGCATATTTCTCAAAAGCAATTCTCTCAGCACTTCCACTTCTTGGCTTCAAGCCAGATATTATCCACGTCCATGATTGGCAGACATCACTTGTCCCAGTATATCTAAATACAATTTTTCAAGGTGATAGTTTCTTTCACGGAATTAAAACAATAATGACCATTCACAACCTTAGATTCCAAGGTTGTTGGAATGTTGGACACCTTAGATGGGTAACAGGATTACCTAAAGAATTATTTATGCCAGGTCTTCTTGTATCGCCTTTCCAAGATACCTCTTATCCTCAAGACGAATGGAATGCCACGATGCTACGTGGAGGCCTTGTCTTCTCTGATTGGATAACTACAGTCTCCTATTCATATGCTAATGAAATACAAACACATAACTACGGAGAAGGACTAGAAGACATACTCTCATGGAGAAGAGATCGACTATTAGGAATTGTCAACGGCCTAGACTATGGAGTGTGGGACCCAGAAAAAGATATGATTCTTCCTCATAATTATTCCTCTTCGTCTTTTATTAAGGAGAGAGAAAAGAACAAAGTAGAACTTCAAAAAGAATTGGGATTAAAAGAAGATAAAGATGTTTTTACAATTGCCATTGTCTCTCGCTTAACAAATCAAAAAGGCATAGATTTGCTTGATCCTATTATGGATAGGCTTTGTGCTAACAAAATAAACTTAATTGTTCTAGGAACTGGAGATAGCAGATATGAAAATATGTTCAGGTACTATGAATCAAAATATAGAGACAAAGTCAGAGCAAAAATAGAATTTTTAGAAGCTTTGTCTCATAAAATATATGGCGCAGTAGATAGCCTTCTTATTCCATCTGCTTTTGAACCTTGTGGGCTAACACAACTAATAGGATTAAAGTATGGCGCTATTCCAATTGTTCATGAGACAGGAGGCTTAAAAGATACAGTAAAACCTTATAACCAATACACTTCAACAGGAACTGGTTTCTCTTTCTTCGACTTCAATCCCCAAGTTTTGATGGATAGAATAAACCATGCACTTTGGCTCTATTATGAGAAAAAAGATGAATGGAGAAAGATGATGAGGAGAGGAATGGAAGAAGATTGGTCTTGGTCCAATTCCTCTCGTCGATACGAAAATCTGTATGATTCCCTTTAATAATTGAAGCCCCTATTTATAGCTTCCAAATTTATTTCATACATATCCTGATGCTTGGCACTAACAACTTTTTTGATAGCTTCTTCAATTTTATTTTTGCCAAGTTCAGGACACTCTTTTAGGACTTTTCCTAATAGCACAATATTGCTAAGTCCAACATTCCCCATCTCTTGTGAAATTGCTGAAGATGGAATATAAAAAGCCTCAACATCACTGCGTTTAACCTTACGATCCACCATAGTAGAATCGACAAAAATCTTGCCCCCACTCTTTACTCTATTTTCAAACTTATCAAGAGAAGGTAGATTCATTGCAACAAGAATGTCTGGTTCATCAATAATTGGAGAACCAATTAGGGAAGAACTTATTGTCACAGAGCATGTCGCTGTACCACCTCTCATTTCAGGGCCATAGGACGGAAGCCAACTAACCTCTTTATTTTCAAATAATGCTTTATATGAGAGTAACTTGCCAAAGAAAAGAATTCCTTGGCCGCCAAAGCCTGCAATAATTAATTTAGTAGTCATACTCTCTCCTTCTCGTCTTTATCTCTAAAAACTCCAAGTGGATAATAAGGAATCATCTTTTCATCAACCCACTCTAAAGCCTTTTGTGGAGTCAAACCCCAATTGGTTGGACATGCAGAAACCACCTCAACAAGAGAAAAACCTTTATTTTCAACTTGGTTTCTAAATGCTCTTTCTATATGTTTTTTTGCACTAAGAACATTCTTTACGTTATTAACAGCAACACGTGAAATGTAGTATGGGCCATCTAAACTAGATAAGAGCTCACATACCTTTATTGGATAGCCTTGTGTAAAGACATCTCTGCCATATGGAGAGGTTTGTGTAATCTGTCCAGGGAGGGAGGTTGGTGCCATCTGACCACCCGTCATTCCATAGATAGCATTATTAACAAATATGATTGTAATATTTTCATTCCTTGTTGCTGCATGAACAGTCTCAGCCATACCAATTGAAGCAAGATCTCCGTCCCCTTGATAGGTAAAGACAATGTTTTCCGGAAGTGATCTTTTTATACCTGTTGCAACAGCAGGGGCTCTTCCATGGGCAGCTTCTATCATATCGCAAGCAAAATAATCGTATGCCATAACAGCGCACCCAACAGGTGCAACACCTATTGTTCTACCTTCAATACCAAGGCTATCAATAGCTTCAGCAACTAAGCGATGAATTATACCATGAGAACAACCTGGGCAATAATGAAGCTCTTTATCTGTTAAGCTCTTTGGTTTTTGAAATAATACAGCCATTACTTACCTCCTTTTTGAATAGAGAGAACCTTCTCAACAATTTGTGAGGTGGATGGGATAATTCCACCAGCTCTTTGACACAAATAAACTGGTTTTCTACACTCCTCTGAGAGGCGAATATCCTCAATCATTTGGCCCATAGAGAGCTCTACAGAGATGAATGCTTCTACACTATAAGATGCTTCTTTTATTACTTTTGAAGGAAATGGCCAAACAGTGAGAGGTCGTATAAGGCCACACTTTACACCAAGTGTTCTCAGTTCATTTACAGCTGCCTTCGCAACACGAGATGCAATTCCAAAGGCAACAAGAGCATAAGACGCATCATCCATCATATAACTCTCAACTCTAACTTCATTTTCTTCAATTTTCCTGTACCGCTCAAAACGCTCAATATTGGTCTCTTCAAGCTTTTCAGGAGAAAGATAGAGTGAGTTAACAATGTTATGCTCTCTCATCATTTTCGTTCCTGTTAAAGCCCAAGGCTTTTCATATTTTTTTTCCTTAACTTCATCAGGAAGAACAACACTTTCCATCATTTGGCCAATAGTACCATCAGCTAAAATCATAACCGGAGTACGGTATTTATCTGCTAAATCAAAAGCTAACATTGTAAGAGAGGCCATTTCTTGAACAGATGCAGGTGTAAGTACAATCATGTGATAATCGCCGTGTCCACCACCTTTTGTTGCTTGGAAATAATCAGATTGGCTGGGCTGAATGCCTCCAAGGCCAGGGCCTCCTCGCTGTACATTTACAATTACGGCAGGTAGATCTGATCCTGCAAGATATGAAATACCTTCCATTTTAAGAGAGACTCCAGGGCTAGAAGAACTTGTCATAACTCTCTTTCCCGTAGAAGAGACTCCATAGACCATATTTATAGCACTAATTTCACTTTCTGCTTGAAGAAAAACACCACCTATCTTTGGCATTCTCTTTGCCATATATGCAGCAATTTCCGTCTGTGGAGTAATTGGATAACCAAAGTAATGTCTACATCCAGCTCTCAAAGCTGCTTCAGCAATAGCTTCATTGCCCTTCATTAATACCTTTTCACTCATACTATTTCTCCACTGTAATTATTGAGTCAGGACACATAGCAAAACAGAATCCACAACCTACACACTTAGACATATCTTTTATCGCAACACAATTGTGTCCCTTTTTGTTTATTTTGCTTCTATCAAGATAAAGAAGAGACTTTGGGCAAGCTTCTACGCAGAGTCCACATCCCTTGCACTTATCTATTTCAAAAGTAATCTTTGCCATAACAATTTCCTTTCTTAATCAAATGGCCTTTTTTGTAGTTTTAGACCAAATTCACTATTCCTTTTTAGTTTCTCTTCAACTGTTGTATAAACAATTGGAAGCTTAGAAAGACGAGAGAGTTTTTCAGCCTCATCTATTCTTTTTTCTATCACCTCTCTAGTAGTGTCTCCACCAAGATTAGAGTTGTTTATTATTCCAGTAAAAGACAGCATAGATGCACTCTCTATCTCTTTTAATACTTCATATGCATCTATCGCATTCTGAGTTAAAGGACGATAAAAATTCACAACATAGAACATATCGTAGTTATTCTCTTCTTTTATGTAAGGAACAAGGCGACCTAGAGCGTAACTACCTCTATCATCACCGCCTACATCAATAACAGAATAAATTGATCTATCCTCTACTAATCTATAAATAGATGATGGGAGGGATGGTAAATCTACATTGCTTCTAGCAAAAGGAAGAGATATAACCTCAATTCCTTCCTCTTCCAATTCCTCTTGGCTATCTTTGGTTCTAAAATATGGATTTACGATATCTAAATCAGCTATAACAACTTTTTTGCCTTCTCTGTTAAGGCTATATGCGTAGTTTATAGCTACATTAGTTTTTCCAGATCCATAGTGACCTAGAAACAGAGTTATCCTTTTCACTTTTTTAAACCCAAGCTATAAGACCAACCCATCTCATCTTTTATTCTCCCTGTTTGAATACCATAGAGAGTATCATAGAGTTTTTGTGCAATTGGCCCGACTTTTTCCTTTTGGACAGGATAATCTTCACCATTAAAACATAAGCATCCAATAGGTGAAATTACAGCAGCAGTTCCTGAGGCAAAGATTTCTGTTAACGCTCCGCTCTTGCTTGCATCAAGCACATCATAGATACTGAGTTTTCTCTCGCTTACTTTAATCCCCCATGACGAGAGAAGTGTAATAACACTATCACGAGTAATACCAGGAAGAATAGTTCCGCTATCGAGTGGTGCTGTAATCACCTCATTATTTATAACAAAGAAAGCATTAGAAGTTCCTATCTCTTCAACGTATTTGTGATCTTTTGCATCAAGCCAAAGAACATCTTTGCAGTTAAAACGCATAGCATCCTCACTTGCTCTCATTGCTCCACCATAATTGCCCCCAACCTTTGCATATCCAGTTCCACCCTCAGCAGCTCTAATATACTTATCTTGGACAAAAATTCTTGTTGTAGATAGTCCTCCATCATTAGATGCATAATAAGAACCCGTCGGAGTAAGAATAATCATAAAGCGATAATGCTTTGCAGGAAGAACAGAGAAAGAGACTTCATCGCCAAAGATGAAAGGCCTTATATAAAGAGCTGTTCCTTCCTTTGATGGAACCCATGATTCATCTACAGTAATTAAACTTTTAATTGCCTCAACAAGAAGACCTTTGGGTAGCATAGGAATACACATTCTCTCACATGTTTTTTCCATTCTCTTTTCGTTCATATCTGGTCTAAAAAGAAGAACATCTCCATTTGATGCTTTATATGCTTTCATTCCCTCAAACATCATTTGTGCATAATGTAAGACACATGAAGCAGGTTCAATTAATATTGGCTTATGAGGAACAACTCTAAAATCATGCCATCCCTCGTCTTCTGTCCAATCAGCACAAAACATGTGATCTGTAAAATACTTTGCAAATCCTAGATGATTCTCATCTGGTTTTTCCTTTGGTTCTGTTGTTCTTTCAACTTTAATATCGAAACTCATACTTTCCTCCTCTATTTATACAAATTCGGTTTTCTATCTTTAAAAACAGGAATGTTTACTCGAGCTGAATAAACCTCTTTTTCATCAAAATAAGCTTCAGCTATCCCTTCTTCTTGATTATTCTGTGTTGCTATCACCTCTCCTATTGGGGAAAAAATCGAAGAATACCCACAGAAATCTATACCTTCTCTCTTTCCTGATGACGAAGAGAGAACAAGATATATCTCGTTTTCTATAGCTCTCGCTCTTGAAAGTGTGAGTAGATGTTCTTTCCTAACAAGTGGCCAAGATGCGCTGACAAAAAACATCTCCACGCCATCTAAACTAAGGCGACGAGAGAGTTCAGGGAAACGCAAGTCATAGCAAAGAATAACGTCACACTTAACTCCATCGAGCATAAATGTTGATAGATGGTCCCCTGGTGTGAAGAACTTATCTTCGCCAAGAGGTGAAAAAAGGTGTGTCTTATCATACTCAGCTTGGAGGTGACCTTTTCTATCAAAAACAAAACAGCTGTTATAGAGCTCCTTACCTCTCTTATTTACAACAGAGCCTCCAACAATATTCATATCAAGTTTTCTTGCACAAGATGACAAGAAAGCCTTTGTTTCTAAGCCGTCTAAATCTGCCATTTGAGAGAGATTGTTTTCAGGAAAAAATCCCAAGTCCCATAGTTCAGGTAGAAGCGCTACATCTGCGCCTCTTTTCTTTGCTTCTTCTAGTAGCACAAGTGCCTTTTCGTAGTTCTCTCTTTTTTGACCAAATTTAACGTCCATCTGAATGGAGGCAACTTTCATTCGTTTCGTCATAGTGCATTCCTCTTTATCTTTCCGCTAATTGTCTTTGGTAGTTCATCTTTAAAGACAATTAGACGAGGGTATTTATATGGAGCTGTATGCTCTTTTACGTAGTTCTGGATTTCTTTCTTTAGTTCTTCCGTTGGTTCTATGCCCTTTGTAAGAACGATCGATGCCTTAACAATTTGGCCTCTGATAGGATCAGGGGATGCAGAGACACCACACTCTAAGACATATGGAAGCTCCATGATTACCGATTCAACTTCAAATGGTCCAATACGATAGCCAGAAGACTTAATAATGTCATCTGTCCTTCCTACATAGAAGAAATAGCCATCTTCATCCTTCCAAGCAGTATCGCCTGTATGATAGTAGCCATCGTAAATAGCCTCCTTTGTCTTCTCTTCATCACGATAATATTCGGTAAAAAGACCAATAGGGTTACCATTTTTAAGAGATATAGCAATTTCACCAGTTTCACCAGGAAGACACTCTCCTCCATCTGGAGAGAGGATATGGACATCATACTCAGGACTAGGTTTTCCCATACTTCCCATCTTTACCTTTGTACCTCTAAAGTTAGCAACCGTAAGTGTTGTTTCTGTCTGTCCAAAGCCTTCCATAATCTCTAGGCCTGTTGCTTTTGCAAACTGTATTGCAACCTCAGGGTTTAGTGCCTCACCTGCTGTTGTCATATGTCTTACTGATGAAAAATCATATTTAGTTAAGTCTTCTTTTATCATCATTCTTAGCATTGTTGGAGGAGCACAGAAGGTTGTTATCTTATACTGGGCAAAGAGTGGTAATAAATCGTGAGCATCAAAGCGGTCAAAATCATAGACAAAGACAGCGCCTTCGCACATCCATTGTCCATAGAGCTTGCCCCAAAGCGACTTTCCCCAACCTGTATCAGATATAGTAAAGTGTAGGCCATCAGGCTCGCAGCAATGCCAATAGCGCGCTGTAATAAAGTGTCCAAGAGCATAAGTATGCTTATGCTCAACCATCTTAGGATTGCCTGTTGTTCCGCTAGAAAAGAACATAAGAGCGCTTTCTTCTCCACTTGGAGAGAGACCACTTCTCTTAAATGAACTTTTAAAGAGAGGATATTCCTTGTCAAAATTATGCCAGCCTTCCCTTTCCCCTTGCACAATAATCTTTGTCTTTACAGTTGGACACTCTGATAAAACAGAATCAATCATACTAGCAGAGTCACCTGTAGCTGTACAAAGAACAGCTGAGACACTAGCCGCATTAAAGCGATAGATATAATCATGCTCTCTTAATAGGTAAGTTGCAGGAATAGCAACTGCCCCTATTTTATGTAGAGCAACGATACTAATCCAAAACTCCCAATGTCGCTTTAAGACGAGCATAACTTTATCACCCTTCTTTACACCTAAGCTAAGGAGATAGTTCGCACATCTATTTGATTCTTTTTTAATTTCCTCAAATGTAAATCTTCGCTCATTTCTATTTCTATCTAAATAGACAAGGGCCGTCTTATTTGGATAATGCTCACTTATTGCATCAACGACATCAAAACCAAAGTTAAATGAATCTGTATTCTTAAACTCAACGCCAGTTAGGTGACCGTCCTTATCTTCACTACACTTAACAAACTTTTCTACAAGAAGTGGTTTTTTATCTGGACGAGGCACAATAGAGTCTATTATTACCTCATCTCCCTTGTTTTCTTCTCCAGAAAGTACAACAGCACAGAAAACACAATCTTTTCCTTCAACAGCAATCATGCCATGTGGAGTCGATGAGTTATAGTAAATACTATCACCTTCATGAAGTATTTCCTTATTCTCTCCAACCTGTACTAAAAGAGAACCAGATAGAACAAGGTCAAATTCTTGTCCAGAGTGTTTGCTTAACTGAATTGGTCTAGATTGCAACTCTTCAGAGTATTCATAACGGACCCAATAAGGCTCAGCAAGCTTATCTTTAAACTTTGGAGCAAGATTAAAGATATCTATACCCTCTTCTTTTGCTGTCTGAACGCCTTGTCCTTTTCTTGTTACAGTGTAAGAAGTTAGTGTTGTAGATTCACCTTCAAGAAGATCGGTAATATCTATTGAGAAGACTAAAGCACACTTATGGATGAAAGAGAAAGGCAAATCAACACTTCCACTCTCGTAATTTTTGTAGTCAGCAAGACTAACCTCAGTCTTTTCTGCCATCTCACTTTCAGAGAGAGACATAATCTCTCTCATGCCTTTGATTCTAGATGCAACGTCTCTAAGTTGATCACTGTAGCTTCTCGCTTCCACTTCTCAAATCCTCCAATAAAAAAAAACTCGCCCCAAAAGACTATTAATCCTTTGAGACGAGTTATATCTATTTTTTTGATACTATACCCGCGGTACCACTCAAATTGCGTATTTCTACGCCACTCAGGCTCCATCAAGCCGTATGCATTAACGCAGCAATCACGAGAGGCCTCTACTTGCTTATGCTTTCTGTCCTCTAGCTCTGAAGTGATAGGTTTAAAGGCCCTTCGCTACTGGCTCACACCGTACCCAGCTCGCTCTAGCTATCTTCCTTTTCCGTCTTCGTCGTAGCTTTTTTAATTGTTGGTTTTTTAACACATTTTTTGCTAATGCGTCAATAAAAACTTTTAATAAAAAATATTTTGTGTAAAAATCACAAATACAAGATGCTGATTCTACACATAAAGATGTCTCTTCTCCATTTTCTATATATCATTGACACTAAGCTAACGATTAATTATTTTGCTTCTTATGTAGGGAGAGAAAAGTGAACGAAAGAATATTGAATCTTGTCATAGATTCATTTTGGAAAATATTAAAGCCTGGCTTAGAGAGAACAATACCACTTACTCTTCTCTCTTTTTCATTCGCTCTTGTCATTGCAACTATCGTTGCACTTATACAAGTTGCAAAAATTCCAGTTTTAAAGAACATTTGTCGTTTTTATATTTGGATTATTAGAGGAACGCCTCTCTTAGTACAACTCTTTGTTGTCTTTTTTGGTTTTCCATCTATTGGCATACTAATTGATCCTTTTCCGGCAGCTGTTTTAGTCTTCTCAATCAATGAAGGAGCATACTCTTCTGAGACAATTAGAGCAGCTATAGAGGCTGTTCCTAGAGGACAATTAGAAGCAGGAGAGTGTGTTGGCATGAGTTGGCTACAAACTATGAGGAGAATCGTTCTTCCTCAAGCTTTAAGAATTGCATTCCCTACTCTCTTCAACTCTCTCATAAGTATGGTAAAAGATACCTCTCTTGCCGCAAACATCACAGTTGCAGAGATGTTTATGCAAACACAGCGCATCGTTGCTAGAACATATGAACCTCTTGTTCTCTACTTAGAAGTTGGTTTTATTTACCTATTAATTTGCACTATTCTTACTAAGGTTCAATCTTGGGGAGAAAAGCAATTTAAAAAGAGAGGCTACTGATGATTTTACAAGTTGACAATATTAAGAAAAGCTTTGGCTCTTTAGATGTATTAAAAGGAATCTCTCTCTCTGTAAATAAGGGTGATGTAATAGCCATACTAGGCCCATCTGGTAGTGGTAAAACGACATTTTTGCGTTGCCTCAATTTTCTAGAAAAAGCCGATGACGGAAAAATAATCTTTGATGGAAAGGAATATGACACCAAGACCATAACAAAAAAAGAAATCAAAGAAATAAGACTTAAAACAGGCTTTGTTTTTCAAAACTATAACCTCTTTAGCAATAAGACGGCTCTAGAAAATGTTATGGAAGGCCTCATTGTTGCTAGAAAGATGAGTAAAGAAGAGGCAAGGAAAAGAAGCGAAAAGTATCTAGAGAAGGTTGGCATGTTAGATAGAGCCTCTTACTACCCTTCTCAACTCTCTGGTGGACAACAGCAACGTGTTGCCATTGCTAGAGCTCTAGCGACAGAACCTTTACTAATATATTTCGACGAACCAACTTCAGCATTAGATCCTGAACTTACTTCTGAAGTTTTATCTGTTATGAAGAAACTAGGAGAAGAAGGCATGACAATGGTTGTTGTTACTCATGAAATGAGCTTTGCTCGTGGAGTTGCCAACAAGATTGTATTCATGGAAGGCGGTGTCGTTGTCGAAGAAGGTAAGACTGAAGAATTCTTCACTAACCCGAAAAATAGTAGAACTAAAGAGTTCATAACAAGAATGGAACTCTCAAAGATAGAATAAGGAGAAAAAGCATGAAGAAATTTATTACAATTTCATTAATTGCGATTCTGCTTGCTAATTCTATAGCAGCAGGTGGAAACAAAGAGACAGCTGTAAGTGGAGATCAGCTAGAGCGTATTAAGGCTAAGGGCTCGATTACAATCGCAATGGAAGGCACATGGGCACCTTGGACTTATCATGATGAGAAGAATAACTTAGTAGGTTTTGATACCGAAATTGGCCAAGCCATTGCAAAAAAACTTGGAGTTAGTGCCCAATTTGTTGAAGGAGAATGGGATGGACTTCTTGCTGGTCTAGATGCAGGAAGATACGATGTTATGATTAACGGCGTAGACATCACTCCTGAGAGAGCACAGAAATATAATTTCTCAACTCCTTATGCATATAACAAGACTGCCGTTATAACTAAATCTGACAATAATTCAATTTCCTCGATGGAAGACCTAAAAGGAAAGAAGACTGCCAATACAATATCTAGCACTTATGCAGAAGTTGCCGAAAAATATGGAGCAACAGTTACAGGTGTAGATGATTTAATTCAGACATTTGAACTACTTGCTACAGGAAGAATAGATGCAACTCTAAATGCAGAAGTTACTTATTACGACTATATGAAGCAGCATCCAGATGCGCCATTCAAGATTGCATGCCTTGACACAGAAAAGACAAGCGTTGCAATTCCACTAAGAAAGAGTGATGATTCTAAATCACTTCTAGAGGCGATAAATAAGGCTTTAGAAGAACTGAGAGATGAAGGTGTTCTAACTGAACTCTCAATTAAATACTTCGGTGTTGATATCACCAAAGAGTAAAAAGGTGTAGGCTGCAGAGATTAAAGCTGCAGCCTTTATTTTAAGGTACTAGAAACTTATTTGCTTTTGTGCCTATTATCTCTTTGGAGCAAAAAATGAATAAAGATCTTACAGTTGGAAAGCCACAAAAAGTAATATTTGAGTTTTGCCTTCCCCTATTTTTGTCAATCGTCTTTCAACAGCTATACAACATTGCAGATAGCTTTGTAGCTGGAAAGTTCATTTCAGAAGAAGCCCTTGCTGCTGTTGGAAATAGTTATGAAATCACATTAATCTTCATAGCATTCGCATTTGGATGTAATATGGGATGTTCTGTTTTGGCATCTCGTCTGTTTGGTGCGAAAGAATACACTAAACTTAAGAGTGCAATAAACACATCCATAGTATCGACTATAGCTACTTGTCTTATTTTGATGGCTATTGGTCTTATCTCAATGGATGGACTATTGAGACTAATCAATACGCCTAGTAACATTCTTGCAGACTCTGCACTTTATCTAGACATCTATGTTTATGGTCTACCATTCTTGTTTTTATATAACCTTGCAACAGGAATATTCTCTGCCCTAGGAGACTCTAAAACACCTTTTATTTTCTTAGCGTTCTCATCTACAGCTAACATCTTTATGGATATTCTCTTTGTTACAAAGTTTAATATGGGCGTAAGTGGTGTTGCTTGGGCAACATTTATATGCCAGGGAATAAGTGCTGTTTTAGCCCTAGTAGTTGTATTTAGAAGACTTGGAAAAATAAAAACTGAAGAAAAACCACAGGTCTTTGTACCTTCACTCTTTAAACAATTTTTAACAGTTGCCATTCCTAGCACAATGCAGCAGAGCTTCATTTCAGTTGGAAATATAATCCTTCAGTCAATTATTAATGGATTTGGATCTTCTGTTGTTGCAGGCTACGCTGCCGCAGTTAAGCTTAATAACTTAGTTATTACATCCTTCACTACAATTGGTAATGGAATATCTAACTACACAGCACAAAACCTTGGAGCCCAAAAACTCAAAAGAATCTCAGATGGTTGGAAAGCAGGAGTCAGAATGGTTGAAATCATCTCAATTCCTTTCATTATCTTATATGTTCTTTTATCTAACCAACTTCTAACTCTCTTTATGGATAACCCATCTCTTGAAGCTTTAAAGACAGGAAGAGAATATCTAAGAATTGTTGCTCCTTTCTATATTATCGTCTGCATAAAGATGGTTTCTGATGGTACTCTCAAAGGTGCAGGACTCATGAAGTACTTCATGATCTCAACATTTACAGATTTAATTTTAAGAGTAGTTATTGCCTTCTTCCTATCTCGTACAGCACTACAAAGCACAGGTATATGGCTAAGTTGGCCTCTTGGTTGGATTATTGGAACCATTCTTTCTGTAATATTCTACAGAAAAGGCGAATGGAACTATATAGAAGAAGAGGCCCTTAAGGAAGAAGTTGAGGAAACGAGGGATTAAACAGTTAATTCCTCGTCACTTTCATCTGTAAAGTATTCAGATACTTTTTCTGGTTTAAAAATGCCCTTATTGGTAACAATGCCAGTAATTAGTTCAGGTGGCGTCATATCGAAGGCAGGATAGTAGCCTTTGACGCCATCTATTGTTGTTTTTACGCCCATTGCTTGAAGAGAAAAAGAAGGATCTCTCATTTCAATCGTAACAGTATCATATGTTTTATGAGCCTTATCTGGCGCACCTGTAACATATACAGGAATATGGAAATAATTGGCACATATTGCAATTTGACTTGTTCCTACTTTATTGAAAACATAACCATCACAACTAATAGCATCTGCTGCACATGTAAAGAGATCAACCTTTTCATTCTTCATAACAAATGCAGGCATATTATCTGTTATTAGTGTTACGTCAAAACCCATCTCGTAGCAAACTGTACTTGTAAAGCGAGCACCTTGGAAATATGGCCTTGTTTCAGGGCAAAAGAGTTTAATAGGGTTATTGCGTCTTTTACATTCTTTTAGCATCATACCTAGTATTGTCTCGGCGTAACACTGAGTCATAACAGTTCCACCTTGTGGAATTTTATCAACTAAGTACTTAGCAATTCTGCCTACTCTCTCATACCTGAGATTATTAGATTCTATTACATGTTCTTTTATAGCTTCATCTGCTCTTCTACCCTCTCTCAAAGCAGCAATAGCAACAGGGATACAGTTATCGGTTAGTTTTTGCATCCTTCTAGTTGTTGTTGGACGAGATGTACTAATAGTTTGAGATGCCCACTCTAAATACTCAATAAACTCTTTTTCGCTCTTATCTCTAGCAATGTATGCAGCAAGGGCCATACCCATAGGAGCAAGAGTATATGGCCCCGTTGACTGAGTTACCATATTCTTTATTGCCAAGGCGACATCCTCAACACTATTACAAATTACCCATTCAATCTTAGCAGGGTACACTCTTCTATCTAAAACTCTAACGTGTCCATTCTCATACCAAGCAACATTTTCATACTGAAGCATGAAGGCAAGGTCTTTATCTTGTCTTTCCATAATATAATCTCCTCTTATTCTATAGTAGCGTCTATATCTATTCCTTTTTTCATTTTTCTATAGAAAACAAAATACATTGTACTGTAACAAATGGAACCACCAAGAAGCTGGCTAATAGCCTCTGCTAAGAAAACGCCATTAACACCAAAGCCTATGCGTGGAAGAATAAGTATTAAAGGAAAGACTAGAATAGCCTTTCTGAGCAATGAGAAGAATACAGCAAAGCGAGGGCGATTCAAGGCAACAAATGTCGTCTGTCCTGAAGACTGAAGCGCCATCATAAAGAAAACAGCGAAGAAGATTCTCATTACTGGTATGGTTATGTTAATCAAATCTTTATCTGGTGTATAAATACTAATTAGACTCTGAGGAAAAGCAAGAACAAATGCCCATATAAGAATGCCGTAAGAAAGTGTCATCAGCGTCATACTCTTAATGGCTTTACATACCCTATCGCTCTTCTTGGCTCCATAGTTGTAGCTAATAACAGGCTGAGCACTACTTGTAATAGCAGAAATTGGCAACGACACCATCTCTCTAGTAGAATTAATAACGCTCATTGCACCTATATAAAGAGTGGAAAGAGAACCGCCAAATACCCTTAGCGTCATGTTTGATGCAGCTTGCGTTAAAGAGTTTGTCATCTTAAACATAAAGCCGGAGACACCGAGTTTGGCAACTCTCAAAAGAATACTTTTATCTAAAGAAAGGTGCTCTAGTCTTAATTTTGATTTTTTAGACTTTAGAAAAAGAACAACCCAAAGAGCAGAAACAAATTGAGAGATAACTGTTGCTATAGCAGCACCCTTAACACCAAGCGACAAAACATAGATGAAAATTGGATCCAAAACTGTATTGAGGATAGCACCAATTAACACGGTAAGCATGCCGACTCCTCCAAAACCCTGCATGGTGATGAAAGAATTGAAGCCTACACTTATAAAGACAAAGACGCTACCAAATACATATATGGAAAAGTAATCACTAGCATAACCTATTATTTGGCTATCTGCCCCCATAAGTGACAATAATGGCAGTCGAAACAAGAATAGAAGAATTGTCAAAAGGCAACTAATAATAAGTGCAAAAGAGAGACAAGTCTCCATTATAAGAGTCGCTTTTTTATCATCGCCCTTTCCTCTTTCAATGGCGGCAATTGGAGAACCACCTGTTGAAATAAGAGAAGGAAAAGCGCTTATAAAGCTAATTATAGGAAAAACAACACCAACACCTGAAAGAGCAAGTGTGCCAACCCCCTCAATATGTCCAATAAACATTCTATCTACAACGCTATAAAGGACATTTACTAGTTCTGCTAATAGCGTTGGAAGTGCAAGAGAAAGAATATGAAGGGTAATGCTACCCTCACTGTAATTTCCTTTGTTTATTCTCGTTTTCATAGTGGTAGGGGTAAAGAATTAACGTAGGTGCAAAACTTAATTGAAAAGCCATTATCTATTATCTCTTCACTACTTTCCGCTAAGTGCCAATTCTCTTTCTTATCAAGATTCTCAAAAAAGACCTCTGCTCCTCCAACAGCATCAACCTTTGTAATGAGTGCACGAGAGCAATACGGAAGCATAGTTTTATACATCATTGCCCCGCCTATTATGTATATGTCGTCACTATTGTACTTTTTTAATTCTCCAAATAGTTCAGGAAGGCTTTCTACCATAATAAAGCCATCGTTCTTTGCCCTTTCTTTGTCGCCATTTGGCCAAAGAACAATGTTTGTTCTATTTTTAAGCGGCTTGCCATTAGGAAAAGAAAGAAGTGTATTGGAGCCCATTACGACAACTTTTTTTAGCGTATTTTTTCTAAAAAAGGCCATATCTAGTGGAAGATGGAACATCAAATCATTCTTTTTTCCAATTCCCCATTCTCTATCACAATGTAGAATAGCTTGCACCTAACACCTCTCAAATTGCTACTGGAATATTGTATTTTGTTGGATTGTAGCGATAACCAACAAGTGAAAAATCATCTGGAGTAAATGAGTAAAAATCAGTCTTTTCTTTATTCATCTTAAATTCAGGAGCAGGATATTGCTCACTCTTTATTATCTCTTCAACAATTGGGATATGTCTGTCGTAGATATGAGCATCAGCAATAACATGAACAAGCTCTCCGACCTCTAAGCCACTAACATGAGCAAACATATGCATTAGCACAGCATACTGAACAACATTCCAATTGTTTGCTGTCAGCATATCTTGACTTCGTTGATTTAGTATCCCATTTAAAGTATGGCCTGAAACATTGAATGTCATAGAATATGCACATGGATATAAGGCCATTTCAGATAGGTCATGGTGATTATAGATATTTGTAATAATTCTTCTAGATTGGGGATTATTCTTTAAGTCAAATAAGACTCTGTCTACTTGGTCAAACATACCCTCTTTGTACTTATGCTTAACTCCAAGTTGGTATCCATAAGCCTTACCAATAGAGCCATTTTCATCTGCCCAACTATCCCAAACATGGCTCTTTAAGTCATGAATATTATTACTCTTCTTTTGCCATATCCATAATAGCTCATCGATAGCAGACTTCATGTATGTTCGTCTGATAGTAATAATTGGGAATTCTTCCTTTAGATTATATCTATTTACAATACCAAACTTTTTTATTGTATGAGCACTCTCTCCATCGCTCCAATGAGGGCGAACAGGATAATCATCATCTTTTACCCCATGCTCTAGTATATCTTTTATATTCTCAACAAAAATTTGATCGGCTCTACTCATCTTATTTCCTACTTATTTTGCTTTTTATATAGTTAAACCAAGTCTTAAATCTATTTTTTTCTGCATCCTTTTTTATATCCAAAGCTGCTTGTTCCTCTGTTGCATAGCTATCTGTTCTCTTCATCTCATCCCATCGCCTAACAAGCCACATGTAGATATCAGCTTCAGTGTACCCAGGATATAAAGACAACAGATGTTCTTTATCTAATGCATCAACAAGCGGACGATATACATTTTTATACCAACTTACTGCACCTTCTTCAAATGTCATAACATGGTCGCAATGCTCGTTAGCATAATATTTATGAACAAGAATGTGATTAACCATCTCAGGGTACGAGCCAGGAGTTGTAAATATGATTTTGTCCATAGGAAGATATGTTGGATGATATTGTTCTATAAACCTGCTTCTTTCATATGCAACAACTCGTCTTTTGAGTTCATTCATCGTCATTCCTTCTTCAAGAGGAATCTGGGAGGAAAGCTCAACGACCTCAGCATCTATAAACTCTTGGCCCTTGCTTTTTGCAACAGATACACGATGATTACCATCTCTGACGAAGTACCACTCACCTAGTTTATATACAGAAATAGGAGGAAGAGGAATATCATCAAGACGCGCAGCATCAATGCTCTCCCAACGATGTTGAAGAGTATATGACTTAGGAAAGAATGCGCTAGAAAAATCATGGTATCGATTTTCAGAGCCGATAATATTTTTCACCGGTATAGTTTGCATTCCCTTATAAGCTTGACTCTCAGGTTTTATAAGCTTTGTTACTTCATAGAATGAAAGTAAATCTGGGTTTTTCCACCTAAATGTAGCTAATACTTTTTGAACTCTCGCCCTTCTTCTTGCATCATCAAAGTCGCCACTGACTGTCATTCTATCTGCCGCCACTTTTAATCCCTCCTAAAGAATCATCGTCTAACAAATAAGAACCATAAACATTAACAATCTTTGTTTTACCTCTCTCTCTTACTCTTGGAAGATTCAAATCATCTAGATGAATATGACCATGGAGTAAATACTTAGGTTCAAACTTATCAATAAAATCTAAAAAACACTTAAACCCTTTGTGGCACAAATCAGGACCATCCCCAATACCTAAAGGAGGCGCATGAGTTATTAAAATATCAAGATATCGGCCATAGCGTCTTTTATTATACATAAGATAAGGAATTAGCTTCCAAATCCTATAGCGCATCTGTTTCTCACTATATTGGCTATCTCCATTATTATAGAGCATACTGCCACCTAACCCCGCAATCAAGAGTCCAGATGACTTATCTCTGTAGCATTTTCCATCAATCATAAAGCCATAGAATTTCTTACTGTAGTCATCATCTTTTTTCATGGCTGTAAACAAGCCATCTTTATTCATCGCATCTCTAAAGTCTTTTAGATTATGATTGCCATATACATAACAAACATCCTTATGTAGCAATGTTGAGACATAATCATAAGACTCAAGGGGCATATCGCCTGCGCTAAGTATTAAATCAACGCCCTTATATATATCCCTTACCATGGGGGAAAAGGCCAATGAGCGTGTAGTATCTGAAATACAAAGAATTTTCATTTCATTAAATTATAAATAAGAAAACTCTTTTTTTGAATAAGATATTAGAGATTGACAACGATAAAATAGTAACTAAATAATTAGTAAAGAGGTGTTATATGAAGATTCGTTCTTTTCGTGTTTTAATCACAGTTCTTTTAACTGTTTTCTTATTAACTAGCTGTGCCTTTTTATACACAGATTTAACTAGTGGCGGAGGTACTTTCTATACAGTAGAAGAAAGAGAGAACTCAAGAGCATTCTTAGATGCCAAGATGCAGGCAGAGACAGTTGAAAGTGTTATTAAAGCAATGGCACTTGGTACAACAAATAGTGGCTCTATAGATAACTCTGGATGGGCAACATCACATACAAAAGAAGCAAGAGCACTAAAGAATGAGATTATTTCTCTTTCTCTGCCTTCTGGATCTACAATTCTTTCATTTACTACACTAAGTGGTAATTACTCATATTCAAATGGTGTTGGAACTATCGATCTAAAATGCTCTTACAAATATCAAAGAGCAAATTCAAAAGAAATTGAAGATGGCACATTCTCGATTAGTGGTGTGATAAGAAGAACAAGTAATTCATTCAGTGCAGACAGCATATCTATAAATGGACGTTCATATGCTTCTATTTACTATACTTATTCAGCTGCAGGATTTATTCAAGCATCAATAAATTCAAATATGTGCAACACTACTCTTCTTAATGAGATTGCACGTCCTTAAATCTTTTCTATTATCTTTTCAAAAACTAAAAGAATAATAAGAAAAGAGAAATTAAAGAGGGAGAACTCTAAAAGGTATCTCCCCTTTTTATTTGGAAAATGATGTGAATATTCGCGGAACGTAATAAGAGAAGCAAGAGACGCTATTATTGTTCCTACTCCTCCTATATTTACACCTAGTAAAAGCGCCTTATAGTTAGATGTGAATTGAGAGAGAAGAATAGCAGAAGGAACATTACTAATTACCTGGCAGGAAAGAGATGAGAAGATAAGAGTATCTTTATCTAGAAAGGATGAGAAAAATGTTCTTATTGTCTCTATTCGTCCCATATTTCCAGCAAAAATAAAGAAAAAAACAAATGTCAATAAAAGTGGATAATCAACCTCTTTTAGAGCTTTTCTATCAATAAAAATAAGAGCAAGCGGAATGATTATCAAGCCAAACACATATGGAACAATACGAAATACAATTATGATTGAAAAGGCAAATAAAAGTAAAAGAATTGCTGTCTTAAGTGGGTCAACTTCTATTTTCTCATCCTCTATCTCTAGGCTTTCTTTCTTAACAAAAATAAGACAAGAAATGGTAATGAGTACTACCGAAAGAATAAAAGGAGGTGCCATAATAGAGACAAATTCTCCATTTGGAATATTAAACTTTGAATATAGATAGAGGTTTTGGGGATTACCAAACGGAGTTAGCATTCCCCCTAAATTTGCGGCAATGTTTTGCATTATGAAGGTGAATGCCATATATTTCTCTTTCTTTGTTGTTGTCAAAACAAGAGCCCCAAGAGGAAGGAAAGTTAATAGTGCCATATCATTTGCAATTAACATTGAGCCAATAAATGTTATATAAACAAGTGCCAAAATACTAGCCCTTGTATTAGAAAAGATGTGGACTATCTTTTTAGCTATTAGATAAAAAAAGTTTATATCTTTTAAAGCACAAACAACAGATAAAACACAAAAGAGACAAGTTAGCGTCTTATAATCAAAATAAGATAGATATTTCTCATCTGGTGGCACAATAAAAGAGGTAATAAGAGCTAAAACTAAAGCTATCTCCATCACAACATTCTTTTTGACAAAAGGAATTAGAGATGAAGAATAATGAAGATTTTTATTTGCTACTACTACACTCATAAACGACAAAAAGTATAGTCAAAGAAAAAAAGAGGTCAAGAGTAGAAAACGACACCTAAAATGGCAGAAATAATAATTATTGCTATTGGTTGAAGCCTCTTCTTTTTTATAGTTTTATAAGCAAGACTTAAAAGAACTAAAATGAGAAATACTCCTATAGCTTTATAATCAAAAGATTTGCTTTCTTGATTAAAAAACAGACTAATTGCCATTGTTATGCTAGTGGAAATAATTAGAGCAACAACGGATGGTCTTACTCCTTTTAAAAAGCTCTGAACTGCCTCGCATTTTAAAAGGTTTTTTAGGGCAATGGAGATAAGAAGGATAATAATAAAAGAAGGAAGAATAACACCTAAAGTTGCAACAAAAGAACCTAAAAGCCCCGCTTGCGACGAGCCTATAAATGTTGCCATATTAACAGCAAGAGGCCCAGGGGTCGATTCACTAACTGCAATAAAAGAAAGAACTTCACTCTCTGTAAGCCATCCCTTTTGAGTTACAGTATCGACAATGATAGATATCATCCCATATCCACCACCAAAGGAGAGAGCGCCTATCAAGAAGAATGAGAGAAAAAGAGATAGATATATCATTACTTCTTCTCCTTTTTCTTAATTAGAGATAAGGAATAACAAACAAGGCCAACTAAACCAGAGAGTAATATGAAGAAGATAGATGAAAATGAAATAGAAAGCAGAGAAAAAGTTACAGATAAAATTAAAACAGAAAAGAACAAAATATAGCTTAAAGGCTCTTTTTCTAGTGTCTTTAGCATCTTTAGTCCTGCACTTAAGATAAGATATATAACCCCTACTTGTATTCCTTTAAAGGCATAGCTTACATACTTCAGAGACAAGAACTTATCAAAGAAAAGAGAGATAATATAAATAACAATAAAAGAAGGTAAAGAGACAGCTATAGTAGCTACAGCAGACCCTAATATTCCGCCGATTTTATAGCCAATATATGTAGCGCTATTAATAGCAACCGGGCCTGGAGTTGATTCACTAATAGCTACCATATCTAAAAAGTCGGTTTTATCAATCCAACCCTTCTTTTCGATAAACTCATTCTCTAAGAGTGCTATCATGGCATAGCCACCCCCGAAAGAAATTGCCCCTATCTTAAAAAAAGAAAGGAAAAGGGATAGTATCTTTCCTTTCCTTTTACTCTCATTTTCCATAACTAAAGATTATTTTTATAGGACTAGATAGTCAATTATTGAATATCGCTTTTAGCCACTCTAATGGAGCTTTAATATCTCCCCAATTAGTTTCAAATGAGATTGCCTTGTCATAGCCAGAAGCTTTAAGCATCTTTAAGCCTTTCAAAATATAGGGAGAAGAAAGAGTAATGCTTAAATCTCGATTTTTCCCTGCAATATGTACATGCTCTAATGAGTTAGCCAAAAGAGGAAGGATAGATAAATCCTCGCCATTATTTTCCATATGATATAAATCAGCCATAAGCGAAAATGATGGGTGATTAACTATTCTAACTAAACTATATGCTTCTTCAACTGTGTTTATTATGTTGCATTCATCTCTTTTTAATGGCTCAAGAAGCACAACAATACCATTCTTAACAGCTATTGGAATAATTACCTCTTTAATGAGTTTTTCAAGCTCTTTTAAAGCCTCTTCTTTGGTAAATGATGAGTCAAAGCTACGAGCTTTTCCACTACCAAAGATTACCTCTTTTATCCCAAGCTTTTGTGCTCTAGAAAAAGCTAAATCCAAATAATTAGATATCGCTTCAACATTTCTATCTTTGCTTAGTAAAGGAATATTCGATGGAAAAAGATTACAAGAAACAAAAGAAGAGAAATAAGAAGAGAGAGTGTTAAACTCTCCATCACCAAGACAAGCCACGCTCATTAGAGGCAACTCGACATAGTCATAACCCTCTCTCTCAATTTCCTCAATCATTTTTCTTTCGATTTGCCACAGTAGGGTTGTAGCAAATCCTGTGCAAAAGCCATATTCCATCTTTATCTCTCGGCCTTCTCGTGTGCAGACAAAGTTAATCTCATACTCTCGAAAACATGCTTCTGAGTGATAGATTTTTCTGTATTATCGAGAATATCGCGTATAAAAAGGCCAAAGAAAGGAAAGCCTTCTTTTCCATAGGCTTGAATGACATGTTCGCCTGTGCTATCGACAAAGAAAACATTGTCTCCCATATTAGATACGCCTACATTTATATACTTTCTTATCTCAATCGTTGCCTTTGTACCTACAATAAAGACTCTTCCGTCTCCCCAACTCGAGAGTCCATCTGGCGTAAACCAATCGACTCTAACGTATCCTGTAGCGCCACTAGAGAGAGAAACAACAGCTTGGCCGAAATCCGAAAAGTAAGGTCTGTCAGGATTATTAAAATTCTTCTCTTGGCTATAGACTACTTCGCCTGTTTCTGAGCCAGTATAACTTAAAAGCTGTTCAAATTGATGAGAACCTATATCTGTTAAAATAGAGCCATTTTCTTCAGGATGGAAAAACCATTCAGGACGAGTAGGTTTATTTAATCTATGTGGGGCAAGGATTGTAACAGAGATAACCTTTCCGAGCTTTCCTTCCTTAATGAGGCGCTCAGCGCATACTGCACCTTCAACATGGACTCTCTCTCCGAAGTAAATCATATACTTCATAGAGGTTTCCTTTTGAACACGCTCAACTTCTAATAGCTCCTCTATTGTAATCATTCCAGGTTTATCAGAAAAGTAATTAAGGCCGCTCTTCATGACTCTGATGCCAAGCTGAGCTCGCTTATCTGGTCTGATTGCACTTGCGACAAGCTTAATAGACTTATCAGAAAGGATTTCTTCTATTGATGAAGCAGGTACCGCATTAGGATAAGAGAGGAGAAATCTATCGACCTTCTCTTTATCGCTGTCGTAGACCATCTTTAATTCTGCGCCAGCTTCAACAAGACCGTTAACCATAGCATAGATATGGCCATGATCTAAGCCTATAACAGAGAAGGAGAACTCCCCTTCTCTGACTGTCTTATAGACTTGTCCTGTGGATTTTGGAGCATAATATATACCATCTTTCTTCTGTATCATGCTTTCTTTCCTTTTAGCTTCTTAAATACTCCAAGCTGAGCAAGGATCATACATAGAATAAGAATAAGGAAGAAAACACAAATTGGACGCTTTATCATAGGTAAGAAAGAACCATCAGAAAGAGTGAGCGCTCTTCTTAAGTTTGAATCACACATAGGTCCAAGTATTACTCCTAACAAGAATGGAGCTGCTGGAAAGTGGAGGTTGGTAAGTATTATTCCAATGAGACCAAAGATGAACATTACCTTAACATCAAACATGTTGTAATTTATTAGATATGAACCAATTACACATAGCGTGTAGATAATTGGCATAAGATATTTCTTTGGTATTCCAAGAATCTTTACTGTTCCTTTTGAAAGAACAAGTGCAATTAGCCACATTGCGATTGATGCGAATGCAAGATATGTACATACACTATATAAGAAACTAGGAGATTCAGTCATCAAGAGTGGGCCTGGCCTATAGCCATGCATGTAGAATGCAGCTAAGAGTACAGCAGCAGGGGCTGATCCAGGGACAGCAAGTGAAAGAACAGGAATAATTGCACCACCGACGCAAGCATTGTTACCAGTTTCAACCGTAATAACGCCTCTCGGATTTCCTGTTCCGAATGTTGATTTTTCTTCTTCAGGAGAAAGAGACTTTGTTGCCCAATAACTAAGCCAACCACCTGTATCTTCACCAACACCAGGAATAATACCAACGCCAACACCAATAAATGCAGAGCGTATTATAGTTATTATATTCTTTCCAATAAGCTTAAAGCCTTTCTTTGCTTCAAACTTCTGTACTTTTATTACCTTCTCATCACTCTTTCTCTTAAATGATCTGACAATTTCAGGGAAACCAAATAAGCCAATCATTACAGGAATAAGCTGAATGCCAGACATCATATTTACATTGCCATAGCTAAAGCGAGCAATTGTATTTACGCTGTCTAGTCCAATCATTGCAACAAGAAGTCCAAGAATACCAGAAATCCAACCTTTAAGCTGAGACTCAGTAGATGTAATTGTTCCACAAATCAAAATACCAAATATTGAAAGAAGGAAGAATTCCCAAGATGTAAACTTCAGTGCCAAGCTTGTTAAAACTGGAGTAAGTGTTAATACGAAGATAACGCTTAAAAATGTTCCTAAGAAGCTAGAAGTTGTAGCTAGGAAGATAGCAAGTCCCCCTTCTCCTCTCTGTGCCATTGGATATCCATCAAGTGCTGTTGCTGCACTAGCTGGAGTTCCAGGAATGTTAAGAAGAATTGCTGACTGACAACCACCAGAAATAGCTCCTACATAGATAGCAAGAAGAGCAATTAAAGCTGTCTGTGTCGGAAAATTATATGTCAAACCTGTTAATAGTGCGATTGCCATTGTTGCTGAGAGACCTGGGAGCATTCCCATTACTAAGCCAACAAGAGTAGATAAAACTAAAACAAGTAAATTCATCGGCTGTAAAACCGTTGAAAATGCAGATAATAAATATTGTAATGCCATTTGGTACCTCAAGGAAGTGCTGCATTAAAGCAGTACTGGAAAACAATTACTATAAGAGCAATTGCTAAAACAGCAACTATAATAGACTTCCACCACTTTCCTGCATTCAAATAGAAGAAGAGCGCAAGAAGGAAAATTAGAGATGAAATCCAAAATGGCAGAAAACTCATCAAGATAAACGAATAGATAAACATAATTACTATTCCACCAATTGTGAATAGATAATCACGATTAACTACACTTTCTTTAAACCAAGTTAAAGCCTCTCTACCATTCTCTTTGAATGTTGCAGAAAAGCCTTTCTCTCCTTTAACACTACCAATAAAAAGTAATACGCTGAAGAAGAACAATAAAACGCCTAAGATAAAAGGCAAAAATCCGGGAGATATTGAAAATCTTTCAATTCTATATGGAGGTCCAGCAACTCTTTTATAAAGCATAAAGCTATTTATGGCGACATATATGCCAAGAGCAGCAAGGACAAAAGAAAATACAAAATCTTTTGCTTTTTTACTCATAATTGTAACAATCCTTTTATCTCCTGTCCCCAAAGAGGAGACAAGAGATAAATTAAAACTACTTTCTATTGATTCCGAAATCTGCTGGGTTGATAGATGTTGCGCCAGCATCATACATTAAGTAGCAAGCCTTAGATGCAAAGTCATCCATGAAAGCTTGAGAGTGTTGTCTGTCATAAACGTTTACAGCAAAGCTCTTTGTTGCACAGAAATCTAAGAATGCCTGATCTTTAACTGCATAAGCAAAAGCATCATCAAGTTTTGTGAGAGTAGATTCTGGGAGTCCTTTTGGAACAAGGATACCTGTTACTTCGCCCATTGGAAGGAACTTAGCTGCTTCTGGATAGAAATTCTTGATTGAAGGAATTGTAATACCATCAGCAATTGTAATGTCTTCATCAGAAAGAGTACAAAGTGCCTTAACCTGACCAGAGATAATAGCATCTTTGTATTCAGCAAGAAGCTGTGGGCAGAACTGGACTTCGCCAGCAAGAGTTGCTGTGAAAGCAGGGCCACCGCCAGCATATGTGATATGCTTATAGTCTGCACCAGCAATTGACTTAATAACTTCTGCACCAAAGTGTCCGCCAGAACCGATTCCTGCTGTACCAGCTGTAATCTGGCCTGGATTCTGTCTGATAGCTTCAATCAAATCCTGGATAGTATTGAAAGGAGAATCCTTTGGAACTACAATTACGTTTGGAGCATAGGTTGCAATCCAGATATCCCAATCACGATATGTTTTATCTGTATAGCCGTTAATAGGCATTGTGCAGAAAGATAACATTCCGTTAGCCAGAAGTGTATAGCCGTCATTCTTTGCATTCTGGACATTGAGAGTACCTGCACTGCCGCCTGCTCCAGGTGTATTTACAACGTTAATTGTAACACCAAGCTTTTCACCCATTGCATTAGCAAGAGCTCTTGCTGTAAGGTCTGTTGTTCCGCCAGCGCCATAAGGAACAGTTAAATTGATGTTCTTAGTTGGGTAAGTCTCTTCTGTTCCGCCCTGAGCGAAAAGAGAGAAGCTTACTAGAGAAAGAACTAAAACGATTAAAAGAACTTTCTTCATTCTTTTCCTCCTATTGTTTTTTTATCTTCACAACTGAATCTCCCTCAACGAGAGAACAGTTTTGAATATACCTTTTAGGTTGCATTGGCTTATTTTTAATCTGATCTAAGAGCACACTCGCAGCCTTTTTTCCGAGCTCTATATCTGCCATATCTACATGTGTAAAATTATTAAGCCCAGTTGTTACCCATAATGGAGAGCCAATTAAAACCACAGAAATATCTTTTCCAACGACAAGTCCACGCTCTCTTAAAGCATTAACACCACCTTGTGCTTGGACATTGAAGCCATAGAATAACGCCGTAATGTCCTTATGCTTATCTAATATTTCGTTTGTTAGCCTATAGCCTTCTTGTGGGGAGAATTCACCATCAAGAACATATAAATCTGCACATCCAGCAGCGCCATCAAAACAAGCTTTTTCTCTTGACTCAAGGTCCTTAATTCCTGATGCCCACCCTATATAGCCAATTTTTGAGTGTCCATTTTCAATTAGATGTTTTATGCCACTTAAGCCACATCCGTAGTTATCTGTAGTTACCCAAAAATAATCATTAACACCTTCAAGAGGTCTATCTACAACGACCATTTTTACACCAACATTTCTAATTAACTCGGTGTTTTTCGCCCCATTAATTGTTGGTGTTATGATTATCCCATCTACTCTTTGCTCGAGCATTCGCTTAATAATAGCCTTTTCTCTATCTGGATCATCAAAGGTATTTGTTATGATTAAGTCATAGCCGTGCTGAACAAAGACAGATTCTGCAGCCATAACAATTCGCGTAAAAAATTGGTTTTCAAATTGAGGAATCATTACGCCAATTAGCTTTCGATCCTTGCCTTTTAATGAAGATGCGCCATTATCTTTTATGTAGTGCAAACTTTCCGCAGCTTCCAAAACCTTTTCTCTTGTGCTCTCACTTATATATCGCCCACTTTTACCATTAAGGACATAAGAAACAGTACCAATTGTAGTTCCGGCTTTTTCTGCAACATCTTTTAGCGTTGTAAACTTAGCCATGCTTCCTCTCCTTATGCAAACGTTTGCCTATATAGGTAAAAAATAAATTAAGGCTAGACCTTATTTTCCATATTATTTTTTCACAAAAAAACTTTTGTCAATAAAAAAATAGCGACTGTAAAATTCTTAAAATTTTTAAATAAAAATACCCTATAACACGTATCTATTAGCAAATAACATTCAAAACACGCGTTTATAGGATATTAAATTTTTAAAGATTTAAAACGAGTAGACTTAAACTTGAAAATATTTTGTTAATTAAATTTACAAAATCTAAATAGCTCTTTACTTTTTCTTTACAGGAATCCATATTTCAGAGTAATAGTTTTCGTCCATTGTCCCTTTTTCATACTTCTTAGGATCAGAGTAATACTCAATGCAGTAGCCAGATGCAAATTCATAATCCTTTAAAGCAGGAAGCCACTCTGAAAAAATCTTCTTGTTTACATCTTGAAGTGCGTAAGGAAGCGCACCAACACAAGAAAAAACTGCCCATTCAAAGCTTGGAATTGTTTCAATTACATAGCCACTTTCAACTTTTTGCTCGTTGTAGGGATCAGCAATAATGTAGTCAAACCTCTCACCTGACATTGTTTTGTCAATGTTAATGCCATACTGTCCACGAATAGTATTGTTGCTATCAGAAAAAACTCTTTGCCAGAAAAGAGGAATCTCCTTTTTAGCATTCTCATAACTAAAATTTTCTTTCTTTCCAATAACTTTAAACGAATCTTTTCTCTCAATCTTATAGGTCATAAGATATCCTCCACTTAATGATATTTTTATTTTTAGTGGAGCAAAGGAACGAAGTGAGACACCGCTTTTACGAGCAGAAAGAGGCGTAACACCATGGAATCTAGTGAAGGCTTTGGTAAAGCTATCTGGCGAATCATAGCCATATTTTAGAGCTATATCGATAATTCTCTCGTCGCTAGAGATTAAATCATGAGCAGCAAGAGATAGGCGCCTGAACCGAATATACTCAGAAACGCTATAGCCACAAAGAAGACTAAATCCTTTTTGAAAGTAGAATGGAGAAATACTTACATAAGAAGCAATGTCTTGAGGAGTAATATCATCTGTTAGATGGTTTTCAATATACTCAACCGCTTCCCCTATTGCTTTCATCCAATCCATCTTTCTTTCCTTTACTCTATGGCTATATCATAGACCTAGAGAGATGACTCTTTCCCGATTCTTTATGCTCTCTTTTGTCTTTTTTTAAAATAGGTCTTGGGCTATCTTAAAAACCTTTTTCATCTCTTCATCTGTATGAATATAATGCTCAGAGTTTTTAAAAACATATAAAGGAAAAGAGTGCTTCAAGCAAAACTCATTAACGACAGAATATGGCATTAAATTATCCTTTTCTCCATATATAACCTCTGTTTGAACATTCCATTCTATTGGATGATTCTTGACATATGAAAGAAACTCCCAAGATAAATCTTCACCAAGTGTTGTTGGAATTATTTTCTTTCTCTCAAGTTCGTCTTCTGCAACATTTGAAAATTTCATCATTGAATGAATAAGAAAGACAAAATCTACAATTGGAGAAATAAAAAGAGCCTTCTTAAAATACTTTTTAGATTTAGATGACATAACATAGTATGCGCCAATGCTAATAGCGATAACGAATATCTCTGAGTATTGCTCTTTTATAACTTCAATATAAGTGTCTATCTCTTCTCCAACTGACCATGGAGTATTACCTTTGTAGTCTAACCCAGCTACATCATATTGTGGAAAAAGGCCTTTATAACAATCAGCCTCTCTAATATTTCCACCTTTGCCATGAACAAACAAAACAAGATTTTTTTTCATAGAACAACTATAGCATGAATAAAAAAAATCAAAACAGGCTGATAATGCCTCTATAAGATCAAATCCTGTAGTCTATATTAATCCAATATCTTTTCATTCTACATCCATTTACTTCAATGTAGTTTTCAAAGACTCCATTATTAGCGAGTATCGTTTTTTCACTTGCCTTATTTTTTTCATCGCATACAACAAGGAGCCTTTCTATCCCCATTTTCTTTGCATTTTCGATATTCAATCTAAGCATTTCCTTTGCATAGCCTTTTCCACGTTCGTTAGGTCTTACAGTGTAGCCACAATGACCTCCCCATGTTCCAAGAATTGGATGATTGATGTGATGGCGCAAGTCAGTCACACCAACAAGCTTATCGTCGTCATCTCTAATAGCGAAATAAGTTGTGGATGGAACTGGCGTTCCTGCTTTATCGCATGTCTCAGCGCTTTTTCTTAGATTGCATAGTTCAATCCATTCTCTACCACTATTACAATCCTTTAGCCCCATACAGCCTGCAAATTGATTGCTGTTATCTTTATCGTATATCAACACCTCATTTCTGAATTGCTCCAATTGATCTATATATTTTTCATTTGCTTCTACTAGGAATAACATGACTTTCTCCTTTTAAAAAAATCCATAACACGAACAAAAAGAAAATGGTGAAGATAACCAAGATTTCATCAGCTTTCATTTAATATTTAATAGTAAGCGTCATTTAAATCGATACAGATTTTCTATCTCCCTATGATCTATCATT
>SAMEA104315422__coassemble_86_pt1 | contig 80040 bp, 86 predicted proteins | sample SAMEA104315422__metabat2_low_PE_015 | metagenome-assembled genome bin SAMEA104315422 (sample SAMEA104315422) | gut metagenome | biome: Monkey gut; feature: monkey-associated habitat; material: faeces | place: China | collected 2013
AGAAGGAAACTGGAAGCCTCACCCTCAAGCTACTGCTAGGATGAGGTAGTTCACTCTATTTCAATTTCAAAGAATAAAGGAAGAGGAAAAATAGATAACTGTAGTAGTTGAAATATTTAGCCCATTTGTGCTAGATTACTTTAGCTATCCCCCTTTAGCTCAGTGGTTAGAGCAGAAGACTCATAATCTTTTGGTCGATGGTTCAAGTCCACCAGGGGGGACTAAATAGATGGTCTATAAGTTTTTCTTGTAGACCGTTTTTTTATTGCAAAATATCGCAGTCTAACATGCCACAAAATGCCAAAATATCGCAGTTGAATATACCTAAAAATGGCAAAATATCGCAGTCGAGGTTGGATAGTACAAATTTCGGCAAAGGAAAATGGGATATTTCCTTAAACCGAAATTAAAAAACAGTACAATTAAATCACTCTAGAGAATCAAGACCATAGTTCCACAAAACCCTTGCATTTTTTACACTCATATTTAAAGAGTTTGCCAATAATTCAATTTTTCTATTACTCCACAAAGGATGTATCAAGAAAAATAAAGACGAATCTTGGGTAACAATCCATGTATCTTCATTTTCAGTAAAATTATCAATATTCCCAGCAGAAGTCATACTCTTTAAAGTTCTCTCTATACTATTTTTCCAATAATCTACTTTTAGAGACGGAATAAAGCTTAAATTCGAAGAAACTTGAGAGAGATCTAAACCTAAACGCCATGAAAGAAGAGAATGAATATCCCTGTTATAATAATCTTGCAAACAATCATAACAACTACTGTCACAAGTTGAAGAATGCTTACTATCTAATAACATTTTAACATATTCTGATTCAGTAATACTAAGACCCTCAACCAAAGCTTTTTGAGCAATATCATTTGATGATGCAATGCGATTTGCATATCCTGCACCATTAGTAAGTTTTTCAACAAAATAAATAATAGGTTCTATCTTGTCAGCATTTTTTAATTTGCAATAGTTCATTGAAAATTCAGAAACATCAATATCAAGATAAGTAGCTATATTCTTTCTTAGCATCGTTCCCCAAGATAAAAACGCAGCTTTTATGTATGCTTGCTTTTTTTCATTCGAATCTATAGAGATTGAAACATTTTTGTTTGTATCGGTAATTTTTACTTCAAGCACTCCTGTTACTTTTGAACTCATTAAAACAACATTCAAAGGAATTCCTTTTGGTTCTATTTCATGATTATGCCTTTGTTCCAAATAATCAGATAAAACCCATCCATTATTAGTTGTGTTTGTAACAAAAAATCCTTTATTCTTGTTGGTATTAATTGTGTTTACTACACCAGAGTCAGATTTTTTATTTACTCCAAAAGATATATTCGTTCCATTTATTTTACAGAATTTAATATCTGTTTTTTTTACATCTAAAGAAACTTCGCTTTGCATTGGAAGCCATTCAAATCTTCCATTAAAATCCCTAGGTGATACAGAAAAATCAACGCAATATCCTCTTGGAGAAGCTACATCCCTAGGTTTTAAACTGTTACCACAAGTTGGACATTTATGAAATTCCTGTTTAAGAGTTTTTTCAAACAAAGATACATTACACTCATCACAACAAAATAAAGACTCTTCATAACGATTTAAACCATCTTTTATAATATACTCACCTTGCTCCACTGCATAATCAATAAAACCCACAGACTTATATACCTTCTTATCCTTCACAATTTCGGATCCTGGAGCAAAAGAGTATAAAGCTTCTTCTTCGTTTCGTGAAACAACATCATCTAGCGATTTTTCTTTTTTTTGTTTTGGTGGTCTTGAACAATATAAATTCCTTGCCTGAGTAGGAAATCCAAACATAGGTAACAAACCTGCTCCTGCTAATCTCTCACTTAATTCTTCCTGGTTAAATTCTCTCTTTTTCAAAATAATTCCATCTATTGTTTCAGGAAGGTTATTTACTTCGTTTAATATGATTCGCTGATTTTCACAAGAATTAAGAGGAGTATTCCTGAGCACGACATCTATAATATGATTAATTTCCTCCTCATTCTTTTTTATCCACTTTTCTATTTTTTCCTTATTGTAATTCCAATCTTTGACACTACCAAAGCTACCATGCACAGATACCGCCGAATCTTGATTAAACTTTATTTGGGCTTCTGCAAAAGCTTCTCTCATAACTTGCTTATTAATTATTCGCTTTGCAATATCAAGACTCTTTAAATCAATATATGGTTTACCAACAGCGCCAGAAACCATTCTTTCAGGTTGTTGATAATATGTTAAATCATGACTGTTTACCTTACAAACAGTTAATGACAGTGAGAGCGGAATGCCCCTTCGACCAGCACGTCCAACCCTCTGTTGATAGTTAAACCTCTGCGGTGGAACATTTGCCATCATCACGGCAGAAAGAGAACCAATATCAACACCTGCCTCCATCGTTGTTGTAACACTTAATAAATCTATTTCCTCAACCTTTTCTGGTCCATCATTTCTCGTCGAAAGCCCTTGAAATAAGCTTTGCCTTTTAACTGAATCCTTAAAATCTGTTTGCCCCGTCAACTCCTCACAATGGAGCCGCTTCACTTTTTCAATTCGGTTAGCATAATAATTTTTTCCTATAAGACAAGAAACTTCTGTCAAACAATTATCATCTAAAGGGGCATAACAGTTAATGCAAATTCCAGCACTGTGTTGGAGATGCACTGTTCCACATTTTTTACAAACCCAAGCTTTATCTTTTTCTTTAGCAGGAATAAAAACAAGATTTTTCCCATTAAGACCATACTCTTCTTCATTAATAACTTTTCTTTTTACCAACTTTTCTCTGAAATAGAGCGATGACGAATCCCTTTTTTTCCCTACCTTTGATAGATAATTTCTAACAATTCTTGGAATAGATTTACTAATGTATAACTTGTATGAATTACCAATAATTCTATTGTTTTCACCTAATATTCTAATTACAGAGTTGAGTATCTCATCATCTTCTTCCCCAGTTACAGCAACCCGTCCTAAGGCAAGTTGTTCAACTGATGAGGACGTTCCATGTCCAAATATTGTTTCTAAAGAATGAATTTTTGAGTCTTTTTGAATCTTTTTATAGAAATTCTCAGAAACAGGATCAAGTTTGTTACTATCTTTAAAATCTGGGATATCTTTATCCCAATCAACCAAATCAGTCCATTTTATGTCATCATATTCAGTATCTCTTGGATATGGACCAGCAGGATTAATTCCTTCTCTTAGTAATTTACGCCAAGCCTGTTTATAAACAAGATCTATACTAACACTAGATTCACTAGAATAGAGTGTCTCTTGAAGCGATTTTTGATCTTTTTCCTTTAAATCATCGTTCAAGTAATCCATAATTTTATGTTTTATTTCATTTAAACTAAAATCATTTTTGACATTATCCTTAATAACATCAGGAACACTCTTCCAATATTTTGTATCACCAGAAGCAAAGTAGCTTTTTAGATACTTCATTTCATCTTCGTTTTCATTTTCATGGAAACTCAGCATTAAAGCAGTTCTCAATGTATCTAAATAATGTTCAAGTTCTATACCTGCGGCAAGTTTAGCAGCAGATTGTCTGCTATCCGAAAAAAGAACAAGTTTAGGCTTTTCGGATGTTTCTCCCATTATCCGCATCATTTTATCTGCAAAAATTTGGTTGACTTTTTGTATACCAGAACCATGAAAATATATTGGAGTTATAGTATTTTTATCTGTGATTGTCGTCTTCGCTTCACAGCTTGGACATACATCAGGAAATTCTGTCAACGCCTTTTCTTCAGATACGTAAACAAGATAATCTCCAAAAGAATCTATGGTACACATTCCATTTAAAGTATCTATACGACAAGTTCGCCATCCTTGTTTAATCTTAGCGTTGAACGTTCCTAAAGTCTTCTTTTCAATCCTGTTACCTTTATTAAAACAAATAATCGCACGCCTTTTTTCTTTTGTAAGAGAAGAGTCATTTAGCTCTAATTTCAGTAGATATTCATTAATTTCAGTGTAATACGATGCGAAGTATACCTCGCCACATTCTCTGCAAATTACCAATTCTAATATTGTACCACCACAAATACACTTTTTTATTGGCTTGGAATATAGCTTCCCAAAGAAACGTGATTCTTCCTTTTTTTCTATACAATTGCATTTAGGATTAGAGCAAGTCCACAAATGATCAATGTTACGAGCAAAATAATGTGCCCGCAGAGGTTGAACATAGCCATTCAAATTATCCTTTGTAAGGTTTATCAAAACAAGAAAAGCTTCTACGTATCTTTCACTGGTTTTACTATATGAACCAAACAGTTTTTCTGATAATTTTATTGAACTAACAGAAGATGATTCACCGCATACTTTTTTTAGCATATCAATATAATGTTTTTCTATAACATATTCAGATAAGCTTTTACTTGTTTTTTCTAAAACATATTTTTCTATTTTTTCGCTGCAATTACTATCATTCGCACATAAGTCATATACACTATTAAACAGAGTTAATTCTTCTTCAGAAAAAGAACACTCAACATCTTTTTTATTTCTTGGTTCATCCCCACGAATATAGAATTTTTCAGAATCAGAAACAAAGAAAAAATCTTTAAGAAATTGTTTCGATTCATTGTTATCAGCTAAAGATGCACTTGAACCAAGAAAACTAATTTGAGGAGAATCTGCATTTCTACCAAGTCTATCTAATAGCATCTTAATAATGTAAGAGACTTCTGTACCAGACGTTCCACGATATGTATGAAGTTCATCCACAACAAGTGTAAAAATATTATTTTCATCAGCATCAAGCCATTTTTTAGTATTATCAAAGAAAATATTTTCCTCATCTCTCATTAACATTACATTAAGCATGCTATAGTTTGTAATAAGAATATCTGGAGGGAAAAGTTTCATATCATTGCGGACATTAAGTTCTGCGCTTTGTGATTCAGGATTTGGTATTGAAAAACGTAATTTTCTATATTCATAATAGTTGTTTTCTGCTTCAGTATTGTTTCTATCATTAATGTACTCTTGATAGTTTCTTTTGATTTCTTCTTGTATATCATTCCATTCAATTTCAGCATCTCTTTTTGATTCCCATTTTTGAGGAGTTTTGCCTGTGTAACGTCCAAAATAAAACATATTTTCATTTAAATGTTTTTTTAACCAAGATTTAGGACCTGTCTCATCAGGACGAATATCATCAAGAGATTTACGCATTCTAACCATTTGATCTTCGGCCAAAGCATTTAAGGGATAAATTATAATACATCTAACAGCTCTTTCTCTTTTTTCTACTTTGGGATTTTTCCAATTTTTTGCTTCATTAAATAATCTATAGAAAACCGGTAGTAAAAATGACTCAGTTTTTCCAGAACCTGTTCCAGTTGTTATAATTACGTGTTTATTCTTATTAATGGCTGCATCTAAAGCTTCGATTTGATGTTTAAAAAGTTTTACTGGCTTTTTGTTTTCAAACGAACTTGTATGAAATAAACCTTCTCCAATAAATGAAGAAAAATCCACCGATAATCCCAATCTTAAGCAAGCATCTTTTAATGTTTCTACTCCAGTATACTTATTAGTTACTTCAATAAATGGTGGCTGCATAAGTACACCTGGAACTTCAAAGAGTTTTTTCCTTTCAGCCTTTGCACTTTCGTATTTTAATTTTATTCCCGTATCTAAGTATCTTAGGTATTCATCTCTTAACTCATTTCCAATCCTTATTGCATCTATCATAGGTCCATTCATATTTACCCCCTCTTGAAAATCCTTTCTATTTCGCTAATTACATTTTTATTCTTAACAATAAAAGTTATTTTATTATTAGTGAATGTCGTAATGTTTTCATAATGTTCATAATCAACTAAACATAAAGCTCTTATAACAAATGGTGGGATAAAATCTAAGTTATAAAACGTAAGTTCATTATTATTTGAGTTGTATGAATAAATACTACATCCATTGTTTAGCCACACATATGAAAACGCATAATCTAAACATTCAAAAGAACTCATCCGCCTTTCTACTTTGTGATAAATATTGTTTACATCTCTCAAAAAGAATGGATAAAAGATATAATTTTTTTGTTTATATAAACCTACTCCTATAGATTTATTAGCCAATGGATACAGCTTATAATCTCGCAAATCAAACTTGTATTCGATGTCAAAAAAAGTATTCACTTCAGCTAAATTGTTTATATAACAGGAAACAGAAGGAAGGAATCTAAGCAATTTGTAACCTTCCTCATGTACTCTATGAATATCTTTTTTCTCCCTTGCAATTGGGGAATAAAAATATGTTCCATTTGCGTTACTTACTTTTTTTATTCCATATTCAACAATTCCAAGTTTTACGAGTGGAATAATTGTTTTATAAAATAAACTCGAACTTCTATCATCATCTTTATCAAGATTTTTTTCGTCTAATAACCTCGTAAATCCTCTATATAGTTTTGAATAAGGCAATTCCCCAACCGTATTAATCCAATCAACAATCTTCACTTGAAAAGACTCAATAGTTTTTATAATTGTTGTATCCATCTTTATCTTCCACGTTTTTTAACCTTACTGAAGCCAATTTTACATAATGTTTTGGTTTATTATTCATTAAAACATCTAAATCAGCAGTTAGCCGACTTTCTGGATTTTCCACAAAATGAAAGCAAGAATAGTACTTTTCATTTAGTCTAATTCCAAAATTCTCATTTCCCGAAGAAGGCAACACAGAAGCTAAGATTCTTAAATTTCTAGGGAATTCATTTGACAAAGCACCGGGAAGACTTAACCTTTCGCCTTTTATTATTTCAATCAAAGGCTTCAAAGAACATTCAATTGGCACGATATTAATATTATCAAAAAAAATAATGTAGTTATTCTCATTATCTTCTATTGCTTTATTATAAAAGTTTAATAGTCCAACTTTTAAAAAATCTAAATAATGGTACCAACCATGCTCAACTGTAATCACCTTGAGATATGCGTTGGTAATATAATGGGCTAACGTATATGCATATGATATATTGGGAACAATAGAGGCCTTATATTCTAAAATTTTGGAAAGATTTTCTTTTTGTTCATAATCTAATTCTTTTGGAAACAATGAGTGATAAACTTCATCTTCAACATCTGTTGAATGTTCATTTCTGCAAAAAAAGATTATATCATCGATTTCATTTACACCGTTTGCTCCCATAGATAATGCATTTGATTTATTTGAGCACTCAGCTTTCAAGGCCTCAATAATCATCTCTTTTGTCGTTGACATTGAAGTAATTTCTTTTTTTGTCGAGTCTAATAATTCTTTTTTTTCTTTTACTTGATGCTCCAAAGAACACAGATAACCTTCATTTTTTTTCACTTCTATTTCTTTTTCTTTAAGAAGTCTTTCCTTGCCAATCAAAACCTGTTCTAGTTTATTTAATTTATTTTTTGATTCTGTTTCAAAATATTCTTCAATTTCTTTAGCTTTTATATCTTTTTCTTTTTCAATTTCATCATTAATTTCTTTAAACTTTTTATTTCGATAATCATCTATTTCCTTTTTTAAGTTCTTTTTCTTAAACAATAACGATATTTCTTCAGATGTAAATGTGAAGCTATCAAACATTTTTTTACATCTTTCATGGCGAATATCAAATACAGACTTATTTAAGGTATCATCATCTACGCTATCAATAATTGAGATAATTTCCTCTCGATTAGGATTTCTTAATCTATTAATAATCCACTTTTTTAGACTAGCTTCGTCAATGAAATCAATTTCATCAACCATTTCTTTTTTAATACTTTCAAAAGAAGATTGAGACATAACATAAATACCTTTTTCAATTTCAATCGCAAATTCAAGAAATGCTGAATCAGATAATTTGTACTTATTAATGACGCCATTATCACAAACAAAGCTATCGTTATTAGATAAAGCAATGGGACTGTATATAAAAGATTCTTCCAAATCTAAAGGAATAAACTTTTTCAACTTTTTACATTTTAAAATAATTCCTTTAGCAGATACAAAAAGGTTATTATTTTTTCGTATCCACTTATTGTCATATAAAATGATAGCGGGATTAAATTGGCTATCCATGCTTATATGGAAATTTTTTGATGACTCTTTTGCACTTGGTTCCTGAACAAATACCTCATAAAAAACATTTCCACTGTCACTCTTAGGGAAAATATCGTTATAAGGATGTTCATTATTCATTAATGCATTTACTATTTCTTTGTTATCAAATTTTTTAATAACATCGCCAGTTGACGCATCATATAAAATATATACGTGAAATAAATTGCCTTTAAGTTCTTCACTATATTCATGAAATTTAACTATCGCCTTGTATGTTTTCTTTTCCATTATCTCTCCTCATTGATTTTAGAAGTCACACCTATTTTATTATATTTGTCGTCCAAGTCTTCAATTTTTATATTACCCCAATGTTTATTGCTTTTGTTAATCTGTGATAAATCTACAAATAACCCAGACAAAATAAAATCTTCACTAGTTTCTCGAAAATCAGCTTTCTGATTTTCCCATTTCCACCCTTTATTTTTTTGGGAAGATTTAGATGGCTGAACTACATTAATGTAAATAGGAAGACTATCTAGAAGTTTTAATCTATACATACCTTCCTTAGTAATTGCCTTATTTAAGTCTAATACTCCATGGTTAAAATCAAACTTATTTTGGTTAATTAGCAGTGAGTTTTGTCCACATTTAACCGTTACTAAGGGAAGAATTCCCAATAACCAATTACCATCGTTATCTTTGATTCCACCGACAAAACTTATATTTTCTTCTCTGAACCATTTTTTACAATCTAAATCAAAAAATTCACTAGGAAGAGCGCTATAAAATCTGTAGTCACTCAATCCATTAAATTTATAATACACTGACTTTTCTAGAAACTCATATTTTTTCCACTTGGAGCTATCTAGAATAACGCCTAATAGTTTCTTTTGACTTGCATCTACTTTTTTATCTGAAAAAATCCATTGATTATAAACTTCATCGTAAAGAAACGGCTTAAAACATACAGATTGTATATCTTTACTTTTTGTTCCATCGCTCTGCATTAAATCAAATTTTGAACCATCAATAATTCGCACGATATAAGTTTTTTCTTGGTTTAACCTCTTCTTAGATTTAGAAATATGGTCAATCCAATTACAATAACAATAAAAAACAATTCTTTTTGCAACCCTTTCCATATCAGTCTTTTTCATGACACTTGAAAAGGTATTTGGAGATAACGGAATTGGTTCATTAAACAATTTTCGGGAAAATTCATCCAACGAACATGTGTCATATGATTTTAAATCTAATATGGTTTTTGCTTTTTTTATGTATTTTTCAAGAGTCGTTCTATCAATAATTCTTTGACTCAATGGATATTGAATAAAACAACCTTTATAGGTGGTCGGTTTGGGAATGCATAATCGCAATCCATTTCTCAAAAGAAGTTTCTTAACCTCATCCCATATTAAGTCTTGTCTTCTTTTTCCCCTAAAATCTTCTTTATAAATATCTTGTAAACACTCTTCCCCGAAGAATTTAAAACCATCTTCTTTGATAAAAGAGCAAAATACCTGATTATAAGCACTTAAATCAGAGGCAAGACATTTGTATGAAATCATGACCTGAAAAGTACAACAAGATAACAAAAGATACGGATTATTTATATCACAACCCCTGCTCCATACTTTTTTAAACGCAGAGGAAATTTCGTTATAATCAAAGTTGTAAATCAAACAAACATCTTTTAATGACTCTTCTGTAAATGGAATAACAACATTGCTATCCGCTACAAAAATTTGCAACATTTCACTTAAAAGGGCTTTACCGAATGCAACTAATAATTCATTTTCCACATTTATTATCTTAACATGTTATTTGTGAGAAATAAAAAATAGTCTAGAAAAATCTCTATTTAAGTGGCACATTATTTCGTAGCTTATAAATAACATCTCTTATATAACTGTTATTCAACCAAAAACATTTTTTCTTTTGCATATCTCCGTTTGATGTTTCCATTAAATCATTAGAGTTTTGTGCTTTTGGCCTGACATGAGCAACACCATTAAAATTTGAATTAGGCATATTGTCAAAATCATCTATAGAAACTTGATGTTTAGTAAATTCCCATACGTCACGTGCTTTATCTAAATCACATGATGGCATATTCCATAAATAAAAACCATCAAAATAATAATCATTGGAATTATCATCACATTCTTTAAAAATCATGAATATAAATTTACTTGTTAATTCATTATAAAAATCGCTGTCTTCCCAATTTTGACAAACAATCTCTTTGTAAGGTATATTCTTAAAAGACATAGCTTCTTTTATCAATCCATTTTTTTCAATTCTGATTGTTTTAACTTGAATATCGGCAGCCTCAAATTCATAGTATGGTTTGTTTTTTGAAAAGCCTAACATTTCACGAGAAATAGATGCATATCGGGATTTGTCTAAAGGATTATATTTTTTGTTAAATAATTGATAGAGAGTTTGCCCTGATTTGCCCACATATTTATCAACCAACTCATGTATCCTATCTTCAAGTGGTTTCCAACAACTCTCTCCTTCATAAATTGAAGTCGCTAATATTTTCGCTCTTCTTTCTCGTTCTTCTTTTAACACCCGATAAATCATATTTGCATAAGAATTTTTGAAACATAAAGCTCTACCTGGTGCTAATACCTTAGAAAAAGGTTGTTCCTGCATAGATGAAGCTCTATTTGCCCCCTTCGTACAGGCACCGAGGTAAAGGGTATCTCCCTCTGAAAGTTCGTGAGCTTTCCCTTCCCTTATTTTGTTGACAATTGTTTCCCAATCCTGTTGTATTTGATTTATATCATGTTTGAGAACTTCCCATAAATCAACAATATCTATTTTCTTATCCTCTAGCGGAATAGAATTATCATGGAAATAAAAAACAAGAAGTAAAACCGAATCTTTTGCTAAAAAATGAGAAGTACTAAATGTCTCTTTTACTATATCCACGTATCGGAATTTATTAAGAACAATTCTTTCTTTTACCCTTACCTCTCCATTTTCAAGAGTTTTTAATGGAACAGTTTTAAGCTCGACACCGATTTCTTCAAAATCAGGCTTAGATTTTGTGTCATTTTTCTTTCCGAAATATCTTTCTTCTAAGTAATCTCCAAAATTTCCTTTTCCCGCATATAATGTAGGCATCGCTGAAAATGTCTGTCCATAATGGTCTTCAGTATTAGTTATCGCCAATATAATTGAGCTGTTTTCTAATTTCTGTGCATATTTTAGAAGTTCCTCTTTGTCCTTCCATTTCATAAAAACAGATTCCTTTTTTGCTTATTAAAAAATTTGAAGCTAACAGCAACTTAAGTATTTAATCAATGATAAATAATAATCTGTACATTACCTAACAACAATAAAAAAACAAGTAATGTTTTAATTTTGATCTTGAACAATTTATTGAAGATCGAGTAATATTTATCACGAGGTATTTGATGACAAAAGAAAACTTGGATGTCGTAGAACTCTTTGCTGGAGTGGGTGGTTTTCGACTTGGACTTGAAAAGAATGGGTGGAACACAATTTATGCTAATCAATGGGAGCCAGGGAAAAAGACACAGTGGGCATTCGATTGTTATAACGAGCACTTTCCAAATAGTATCAATACTAATCAAGATATCTCAACAATAAATGCTGTAGATATTCCAAACCATGCACTTCTAGTTGGAGGATTTCCTTGTCAAGATTACTCTGTAGCGTCTACCCTCATCAACTCAAAAGGTATTGAAGGAAAAAAAGGTGTACTTTGGTGGGAGATAAGAAGAATAGTTCAAGAAAAAAAACCTCGTTTTATTCTTTTAGAAAATGTTGACCGCCTGTTAAAGTCTCCAGCAAACCAGAGAGGACGTGATTTTGGCATTATACTCTCTTGTTTGAACAACCTTGGTTATTCTGTTGAGTGGAAAATTATAAATGCGGGAGAATATGGTTTTCCTCAACGCCGTAGAAGAACATTTATCTTTGCGACTAACGATAGAAGAATTCAGCAAAAATTATATAGAGGAACACCAATAGAGATTTTGACAAAAAGTGGCTTTTTTGCACCATCCTTTCCCTCTGAAGTATCAAATGGATTTGATACAAAAACAATTGATATCACAGATGACTTAATAAAGCTTTCTAATGATTTTTCTTTTGGATTTGAAAACAGTGGCTACTGTATAAACTTCAATGCTTATACATTGAGGACAGAATCTAATTACAACGGAAAACAAGCGACATTAGGAGATATCTTGGAATGCAATCCATCTAGCAAATATAACATTAAAGATAATGATTTAGAAAAATGGGCTTATCTGAAAGGGGCAAAAAAAGAACTTCGAAAATCAAAAAATGGTCATGAGTACTTCTATTCAGAAGGACCTATTGCTTACCCAGATTATCTTAATAAACCAAGTCGTACTATGCTTACATCTGAATCTAGTAAGAATAGAACGACTCATGTTATTGAAGACCCAATCTCTAAGAAACTTAGGCTTCTAACTCCTATAGAATGTGAGAGGTTAAATGGTTTTCCTGATAACTGGACTAATACGGGAATGCCTGAAAAATTTAGATATTTCTGTATGGGGAATGCTCTCGTGGTTGGAATAATAGAAAGACTAGGCAAAAGGATTATAGAAATAAGCAAATGATAGCTTTTGGGGTAGAAAATAGTAACATTTGGGCTACTACAATCAGAACTTTTTAAAGATGAAATTTATCCACCTATAGTTGTAGTTCTCTCTTACATCATTACTTAGCCAGACCTTAATTAGAACAAGAGAAGAAGGAATGAAGTTCTTTATTTTCTCCTCTGTCATGTTTATATACCATCTCTCACCTTCTCTTTTCTCATCTATGCCATAACGAAAGGAAGCATAGAAGTAACCATTCTTTTTGAGAGCCTTGGTAAGAACATTGAAAGCGAGGGTCAAGTCTTCTTTTGTGTTGTGCAATAGAGATGCTTGTGCCCATATTCCATCATACTTTTCTTTTTCATTTAAGAGTAAGTAATCTTTTTCAATTACATTTTGGCCTATATATAAAGAGGCTTTTTGAGCAAGATTATGGCTTTTTTCTATGCCGTCTACCCTATAGCCATGTTCTAAAAAATAGAGGCTATCTCGCCCACTGCCACAACCGCAATCGAGAATATAGCCCCCATAAGGAATGTAAGAAATAAAACTCTCTAAGCTATCACAAACAAATGTACTTTTTGTTTCACTAAAGTATTTATCGGCGTTGTTGTTATAAAAATCAAGAGTCTTCTTATCCATTACAAACTTAGTATTACATCAATGTAATTAACAACCATATATAAAGAAAATTCACCTAAGAGGTGACCGTCTTTCTTCAGAAAATTCTCATCAGAAACAACAAGAGCTTTACTTGATGCCTTGGCAATTAAAGAATCTTCCTTTGCAGTAATCGCATCAACCAAGCCACCATCAAGAATAATAGAACTGAGAGCTGTCATGGCCTTCCTGTCATTTCCTTCTAAAGAGAAGACAATAGCATATGGAACACTATCACAATTATCAGTATTTGTAATAACTTCTTTTTCAGGAAAAGCTCTATTAATTTTATTCTTTAGCATTGTAGGAAAGGGACCGTTCTCCTCGCCTAATAAAGCAATTCTTTCGTATTTTTTTATATTCTGGGCAATGCTTGAAATTATCTCAATATTCTTTCCAGAGAGGGTTTTCTCAATAGTCTTTATTGATCCATCTTTTAACAGAGAAAGAGCTTCTTCTTCACTTTCTGTCCCATTAACAGCAACAACAGGACCGTAAAAAGCACTTTTTCCAGCTTCATACCATACTTTAAAATCTTTTAATCCGGTAAAGTTAAGTGACTTACAGAATCTAACAACGGTAGCCTTGCTTACATCAGCTTTTTCTGCAATGTCAGCAATAGAAAGACTTTGTATCTCATCTTCATGCTCAAGTAGATATTTTAAGACTCTTTCTTCCTTTTCCTTGACCTTACCCTTATTAGAAGAATTCATCATATCTAAAAGGCGCGATTCACTCTCAACCATAGCAATACTCCTTGCCTTCTTGTCTTCCCCTCTATACTACGAATATAGAAAAAAAGCGTATGTTACGCAAGTTAGGAAAAAAAAGTTTCTATTGTATTTAGCGCCATCCTAGTGCATTCAATCTCTTGTAAATTGTCACCACCATTTTCCAAAATTGAATAGACATGAGAGTAAAGAAAGGCTATGGAAGAATAGAAGTTTTCATCTACTATTTCTTCTTTTCCGTTAAAAGAAAAACTCAATCCTCTATCAAAACTATCTTTAATAACTCTAATTTTTCCGGAAGAAGAAGCACAACTTATATAAGCACTTAGTTCACATTCATTAGAACTCTTATCAGTAACAGATAAGACATCGCCAAAAAGAAAAGTTAACGTTTCAAGTGCTATTATTAATGCTTCTTCTTTTTTGATTGATGCATAGCTTAAGGATAGAGAAAACTCACCTTTTTGCCCTCTCAATTTTTTTAAGAATGGGGAGTACAAAAAGCAATTGCCATTAAAGACAAATGCGCCATCATTAATAGCGTTATGTAGTTTTTTCCATTCTCCAAGAGATGAAACAATCGGGCTTTCAACGACGACAATCTTTGAAAAAGAAAGGGCATATAAAGTAAACGACAGATGTAGTGAAGTTGGGAGTGCTAATACCACTAAGTCAATATCTTCGTTCTCTAATAGATATTCACTGTCTTTTGTAATAGTCTCAATTTTGTGTCTCTTTGCTGTTAAAACACTAGACTTTTCATCTTCAGAATAGATTGCCCTAAGAGAAAAGTGGTGATCTAAGTTCAAAGCATGAGAATGCCTAAAAGCAGCAACAGACGAGCCAATTATTCCACAATTAATTTGGCTCATATCACACTAACTTCATCGTCTGGTATATCAAAAGAATCAAGGAAAGCTTCTAAGAGATAAGTCTCAACATCGTCTTGCTTAAGAGAGATGTTTATTTCACCAACTCTTTCTTTCTCACCATCACGATAGATTACAAGCACAGGATTTGTTAAATATCCTCTTATGCCATACTCTTCTGCTAGGAGCTTTACAGACTCGCCTGTCAAATGAGATACAATTCTCAAATCCTCTCTCTCAATTGAAATGGATGCAATATACTTACCATCCCTTATTCCAACAATAGCCCAAGGAATTGACATAACAGAGTTAAAGCCGAGAGGTATTCCATTTTGGATAAGGCGTATCTCTAAAGAATCACTTCTCCATTTCTTTACTATATTCTTATTTGGGTCAGGCAAATCTTGGCTAATATCTAAAGTTAATTCTTCTTCGTCAATGTACATCATTTATAATCCTTAATAGAAATATCTTTTAAAGCAGAGAGTCCATTATTTAAGAAAAGAGCAACAGATTTGTCTGTACTTTTTCTCTTTCTAGAAAACAATGCCTCTACAACATCAGATAGCATAATCTTTTCACTAGGTCTAGCGAGAATAAAAGATGCAGAAGAAACCTCTTTTATGAACCCACTCTCTATGAAAACCTTAAGGTAGACATCAGTACGATAATAGGTAACTCTGCTACGAGAACTTAGTAGTTTTTCGTCTATTCCACCCTCGCCTTTTTCAAAACTTATTGCTATCTGCTTTAGAATTCTCAATCCTTCTTCTAATTCACGTTCAGGAGTAAGAGGAAAGCCATTTTCTTCACCATTTTCTGGTCTAAATTGATATATATATGTCGTCTCAGCAACTATTATGATTATGTACCACGTTACATATAAAAAAAGAAGTACCAAAAGAATAGCGGCAAGAGAACCATATATTACTGAATACTTTACTGTTGATGTAATAAGAGTAGTAAAGATTAAATAGAAAAGAGACATAGTGACAGTTCCTAGAATGGAACCAGCTATGGCAGAAGAAAAGTTAACTTTAACATTTGGAATAAAGTAAAGCAGAAAGAAAAATAAGAGGAAGATTAGGCCATAACGCCCCCATCTATCCATTAATATTTCAGCTATTCCTAAATCAAGCTTTATCCCCATAAAAGAATAGGCCTTCTCTCTTATAGCAGAAGCAAGAGAAAGAGAGAGTGCTATGACTACAGTTAATACAATTAAGAAAATAAAAATCTTGCCATAGCGCTTCATTAGGCCACTCGAAGGACGAGTACGGAAGATATTATTTATTACAGAGTCAACCTTACCAGCAAGAAAAAGTCCTGTGATGATAAAAGATACTAAGCCAGCTATTCCAAGAGACATTGCATTCTTTGAAAACTCAGTAAGTTTTTCAAGAACAAATTCCCCTTCAGAGGTACCAAACGTCTCAATTAACCATCTTTCTACATCTTGTAAAAAGCCCTCTGAAGCTCCAAACGCTGAAAGAAAAAATAGCAAAAAAGTAATACATGGGACAATTGCGATAAGTGTGGAATATACCATACCTGAAGCAAGGATGCTTATGTTATCTGAACCTATCTTCTTTAACGCACTAAAGACTACCCGAAGGTAGTCTATAAGCCAGTTTTTAATATCTTTTAAGTGAAGCTTAAGCGGCTTCTTCATCAATAAAACTCCTCTAAGAAGGAAATTATATCACTAACGACCTCTTGGCGCATCTTATCATTTAAGATTTCATGCCTTCCTTCTTTGTAGAGTTTTACCCTAACATCTTTGATGCCTGCATCTTTGTAGAGAGAGCTAGCTTTAATAACTCCCTTACCATAATTTCCTACAGGATCCATGTCTCCACTAAGGAAAAGAATTGGAATATCTTTTCTTATTTTACTTATTAATTCTTTGTTATTAGCTGTCTCTAAGCCCTCGATTAAGTCAGCATAGAATTGTGAAGAACAAATAAATCCACAGTCTTCATCTTCTTCATATTTTCTTCTCTCTTCATCTAATGAGCTAAGCCAACAAACAAGGCCCTCTGTTCTATAATCAAATTTTTTCAAATAAGAACCAAAGGCAAGATTATTTAGATATTCATCTTTATGCTGGCTTCCGTATTTTTTAGCTCTGTGAATGGCAATTTTTCTACCAATTTTACTTACTATGCCTTTACTAGCACCGGTACCCATAATAACGGCAGCTGTGTAAGCCTCGCTATGCAAAGCCAAATTTGTTCTTGTTAAGAAAGAACCCATCGAGTGACCAAAGATAAAGTGTGGTACATCCTTATACTCTGACATTATTTGTTGGTCTAAAGTCCAGGAGTCAGAACAGATTCTCTGCCATCCATTTTTCTCTGCGAACCAACCCACTTCATCTCTACTCTCTTTGGTTTTTCCATGGCCTCTATGATCTTGGCAAAAAACAGTAATACCAATCTCATTTAGCTTACGTGCTAAAAAGTCATAGCGCAAGCTATGTTCAGCCATACCATGATTGATATGTAGAGTAGCTTTTGTATTATCTGCCCTCCATACTCTGTAGAACAACTTTTTCCCATCATCCATTTTTAGCCATAATTCTTCCATAGCGAACTCCTTCAGTATTAATATAACACATAAATGAGCATGTTAGGTATGAAAAGGAACACACTTATTATTTCAGATGTCCATGGCGACAAAGAAGCTATGAGAAGAATAAGAGAGATAGAGAAGCAATTCTCTTCTGAAAGCATTATTTCTTGTGGAGATTTGACTCCAGACCCGTATGATCCTATCTTTTTCTCAATTGAGGGTTGTAGAGGTAACTGTGACAGGTTTTATGAATATGGTTCATTGCCATTTCCTCCCCTTATCTACAGAAAAGAAATATATGGCAAAAGAGTATTAGTAACACATGGACATTTTCCACTAGAAGAGATTACATCTGTCGACATAATCCTTTCAGGTCATACTCACATTCCTTCAATAAGAAAGAAAGATAACATAATCTATTTTAATCCAGGATCTGTAGCACTTCCGCGTTCATCTAGTGGTCCTACATTTGGCTTATTTACGCCATCCTTTTTAGCCATTCTTTCTTTAATAGATTTAACAGTTATCAACAAATGTAATTTTTCCTCATCGTAATAATCTTGTAACTTCTTGATTGGGACTGCAGATGAATCAAAGGCAGATTCACTACAAAATGAGAAGTAATAAGGAGAGTTATGCCAAGAAAGATTAAGAGCACTATATATCTCTAAGCCTCGAACCAAAAGTTCATCACTTTTGTGGCCAAAGGCGTTAAAATGGCGGCAGAAAAACCTTGCAACAAAAGGAACATGAAAGGCAATTTCAGGAACTTTTGACCAATAAACAATTGAAGATAAAAATGGAGGATGGCCAAGAGAAAGAAGCGCTAATGTATATATAGTTTCATAGAGAGCAAAAATACTACTACATCTTTCATCAACCCTCTTCTTAGGAAAGAATAGTGTTGCGGGAAGTGTCATTTCTAACCCTTGAGAATATAGAAGAGCTTCACTAAAAGCGCCTCTCAAATCGTAGCTTATTGGACGATGATCAAAGCCCTGAATAGCATTAGGAAGGTCTTCTAAGCCTTTAGAAAGAATTGCGCCACTTGAAAGTCTATCAATAAAACTAGCTAAAGATGTAACAGATAAATCTAAGCTATACTTACTTTTTTCCTCATCCGAAGAATAAAGAATGTAGCCAATAATGGCTCCAACAGTTGCAACATCTAAGCCCCAATGTATACATCTGTCGTATAATGAATAAATGTTGTAAGGATCAAATAGTCCAATATTTGGACCAAGAAGCAAGATATCTTTCCAAGAAGGAAGAGAATCTCCCTTTTTTGTTCTACGTGAACATGAAATAAGGCACCCCATACAGCCATCTGGATAGTTACCAAACTTTTCAGCCATACTACGTCCATCCAAGCTATATAGTCTAGGATCAAATCTTTTTTGATAGTTCTTTATAGGGGCCCATCCCAAACGAAGAGAATATGGAATAAAAGAGTACTCTCCATAGTTTTTTACCATTCTAAAGAATTTATTCTTTTCGGGATTCTTCTGGGGTGTCTTTTCACCTTCAGAGCTTTGGTTTGCTATTGGATAGTTTGGAAGTACTATTGCCTTTAGGTTGTGTAAATAAAAGGCATGCCCAAGTCCTGAACCAGGAAAGTTTTTTCCTCTATATTGAATAGTACCAAACAAAACGCCTTTATCGGCAGCAACACCAGTAGAAATAGATATTTCAGATATAGGCGAAATAATAGCTTCAAAGCTCTTACTCTCAGCCTCTCTCATATTCTCTATAGGAAGAATCTCTCGCTTAGATAGAGAAAGTGTAATATATTTTAATTTCTCTGCCCTTCCAATTATCACAATGGCGCTAATTCCCATCTTATACAAAGAATAGCCATGAGGATAATTAACAGCACAAAATTCCATTTTTTTGGTTATCTCTGAATACCAAACAATATGCCAAGGGCTAATGCTACCCTCAGTAAATGATTCTGCTTCAATTGCTGACATAACAAGAGCGTCTTTGCCAAATTCTTTGTACAAAGCAAGACTACAACGTAGGCCGTTGTAACTCTCTTTCCATTCTCTCTCTTCAATAATGCCACTCTTTAAATCGATGATGAGTATAACCATAGCCATGTATTATACTGTCTTTTATTCACTTGGACTATTGTTAATGCTTTTTTCTCCAATTCCATTTATACTTTTTCTTGAGGTCAAAATGGAAAAGAATACTATTCTATTCAATGGTGTCAAAACAGATACCTTTATGGAAAAATCTTCAGTCAAGATTGTTTATTTGCTTGGAAAACAGAAAAAAAGCAAATATTGTGATAACCCTCCAGTTGCTGCAATTGTAAATGGGGAACTAAGGTCTCTCCAATCTGAAATAGAGGAAAATGCAGTAATAGATCTTGTTTATCTAAATAGCAGGGATGGGCGAGCTGTATATAGAAAAACACTTTGCTTTTTGCTTTCCTACGCCTCAAGCATTGTTTACCCAAATAGAACACTAGTATCTGGCCACTCTCTTGGAGATGGATATTATTTTTACTACAGAGATAAAGCTAAGGCCGATATTAAAAAGCTAAAATGCGTAATGCAAGATGCAATTAATGATGATCTTATCATCGATATTGAACGCTTAAGCTCCAAACAATCTTTAAGCTATGTAGATGAAAGAGGACTAAAAGAAACAAAAGACCTACTCTTATCACGTAATGATGGTGCTTATACATTCAATAGACTAGGTAACTGTCGTAGCGTCTACTATGAACCTCTTCTTCCTTCCCTTTCTCTCCTCTCAATTTGGGATTTAATGGAATACGGAGAAGGAATACTTTTAAGATACCCTCAATCTAGACAAATGAACTCTATGATGGCCTTCCAAGATAATCCACTACTTTTTAGTGTCTTTGAAGACGCAAGAAGTAAAGCTAGTATCCTTGATGTTGATAGTCTTGGTTCTCTTAATTTAAAGGAGGCAAGCGGGAAAATAAGAGAGGTAATTGTTTTATCAGAAACATTACAGAGAAGGTCTTTCTACCACGTAGCAGAACTTATAAAGGAAAAAGGAGGTGTTAAAATTGCCTTTATCTCTGGTCCTGCTTGCTCTGGAAAGAAAACATGTGGGCTTAAGCTTTGTGCTGAACTAAAAATCCAAGGCTACTCTCCTATCATGCTTAGCCTTGATGACTATAGAAAAAATGATAATAGTGGCAACTCATTTGTAGATGTAACCCTTCTTCAAGAAGAAGTAAGAGCCCTGCTAAAAGGTAAAGAAGTAACACTAAGTAGTAGCGATAATGATAAAAAGAGACTATTTAGAACTCAAAAAGCCAAAATGGAAGAGAATACAATTCTCGTTATTGAAGGGGTACAGACACTCAATGAAAACTTAATACCTGGGTTAAATGAAAAGGAGATATATAGAATATATGTATCTGCCTTAACTCAGCTTAATCTCGATACAATGTCTAGTATATCAACAAGAGACAATCGCTTAATAAGGCGAATAGTCAAAGAATGTAGGCTTCGTGACATTAAACCAAGCCAAGTTATTAATGAATGGTCAGATATCGAAGAGGAAGAAAAGAACTTACTTTTTCCATACCAAAATAATGCAGATGTCATGATTAATAGCGCACTTGAGTATGAACTTGGTGTTTTATATCCATACATTATGCCGCTATTAAGATCAGTAACACTCGAAGAAGGAAAAGCATATACAACAGCTCGTAGACTTATGGGATTCTTGGAGCTTATTAACCCAATATCTCCAGAACTCGTTCCACCAGACTCTATCTTAAGAGAATTCATTGGTGGTTCAGCTTTCTTATTATCGTAGAGCTGTCTTATCTTCTAATGCCCCGCATTCAAACAAGATGTCGGGGTTTTTTTCTACCATTCTCATTAGCCTTAATGCTGCCCCTGACGGGCTATTTGTTCCACATTCCCATGCTTCAACTGTCTTATTTGAGACATTAAATGCAGAAGCAAAAAGTGAAATGGATAGGCTCAAAGAAAGCCTTAATGCCCTTATTTCATTTTTTGTCATCGGCTTAGGCTCTGTGGCTACAACATATTTATTACTCTTAGCAAGAACGCCCTTCTTTTTTGGGTAAAGGGCGTCCTTAATAGTATCTTTATAGTAGCTACTCAATTTATTTTCCTAAGATGTGCATAGATTCTTCAATCTGTGCCTTTAGTTTCTCACGGCATTTTCCACAACCTGTTCCAGCACCTGTGAGCCTCATCAAATCATCAAGGTTCTTAACTTTGTCATCTTTAACAAGGTCCTCAATCATCTGGTCAGTAACACCTTTACACTCACAGATGATAGTTGCAGTGTTGTTTTTGTAAGGATTAGGTAAGTTATTCTTTTCAAGATAATCATCAATAGCTGCTCTAAGGGCCTTATCACCAAGAACAGAGCAATGGAACTTATGTTCAGGAAGACCACCAAGCTTATCCATAATAGCCTTTGGAGTAATGTTATAAGCGTCCTTAAGCGTCATGCCAATAGCCATCTCACTCATCATAGATGTAGATGCAATAGCACTAGCACAGCCATATGTAAGCCATCTAAGATCTGTAATCTTATCATCTTTAACCTTAATGCCGACTCTCATCTGGTCACCACAAGCTAAAGAACCAACTTCACCTACTCCATCTGGTACAAAGTCCTCTCCTTCTTTCCAAAGGTTTCGAGGATTCATGAAATGATCTTTTACCGTATCTGTATAGACCCACTGGGCCATAAAACTATTAGCCATTTTTTACTTCCTTGTGCTCATCTTTCTGATTCTCTCGATTATTGGAGGTAACTTCTCGAGTGTATAGCGAATATCCTCTTCAGTATTATACCTTCCTAGTGAGAATCTAATTGAGCCATGAGCTAGCTCAACATCCAATCCTGCAGCCAATAAAACATAGCTTGGTTCAAGGGAACCTGATGCACATGCACTACCTGTTGAAACTTCTATCCCCTCTAAATCTAAGTAAAGAAGAATAGACTCTCCCTCTGCTGAAGGGAAAGAAACATTAAGCGTTCCTGGTAGACACTTTTCTTTGTCATTTGTTCCATTTACAACAACATTAGGAATTCTTTCTTCAATACCCTTTCTAAGCATCTCACGAAGATTCCAAAGCTTTTCTCTCTCTTCGTCCAAGTTTAGTCTTGCAAGCTCTGCAGCCTTTCCGAGTCCGATGATAGCTTGGTTATTGTATGTACCAGCTCTTAAGCCCTTTTCTTGGTGCCCGCCATGTACAAATGGAGTGAATGGAACACCTTTCTTGGCATATAAGACACCAATACCCTTAGGCCCATAGAATTTATGACCCGACATGGATAGATAATCTGCATCAATGTCTTTTACATCGACCTTAATCTTTCCAATGGCTTGAGTGGCATCTGTATGAAAATAAGCTCCCCATTTATGTGCTATAGAAGCAGCTTTTTTCACAGGCTGAATGACTCCACTCTCGTTGTTTCCTGTCATTACAGAAAGAAGACAGACATCGTCTCCCATCATCTCTGAGAGTTTATCTAGCCTTAACTCTCCTATTGAATCAACAGGAACAAACTCAACTTTATAGCCCTTTTTGATGAGATACTTTGCTGTTTCAATAGAAGCAGGATGTTCAACAGACGAAAGAAGAATTCTGTTTCGTTTGTTCTTCTCATCAATACGGTCTCTAAAAATGTTAAAGACTGTGTTGTTGGACTCTGAGGCACCGGAGTTAAAATAAATCTCTCCGGGATCCGAATTTATAAGTGCCGCAACCATCTCTCTAGCCCAAGTAATTCCACTCATTGAATCACGTCCAAGAGTGTGCATACTAGAGGCATTTCCATAGAGAGAAGCATTATCTGCCATAATCTGTATGACTTCATCTGCCATCTGGGTTGTAGCATTGTTGTCAAGATAGACAATTCTACCCATTTTTAATATTCCTTATACACGTAAGGTAATTCTTTCTACTCTTGAGCGTCAAGGTTAAATACAACTTACCATTATAGAATGAGTTTATTCATTCTCCCTATATCATAGGATGGGTGAATGTTAATAATTGTGGCTGTTGCAATTGCTTTTTCACATAGTTCATTATCGCCAGGATAGAGATTTTTATCGTCTCTATTAAGATAGCGAGTTTTGCATCCAAAACATTTTACAATAAGCTTATTGCCATCCTCTGTTATCTTGTAGTCATCATTATATTCAATAACACCAAGACTTGCTTTCTCAACTCGACCATTCCAACAAGGAGGGAAATTTAAACTTAAAAAAGACTCTCCATCTAAAATCGAAACAAAGCTTTCAAGCTTAGTAGCTAAATACTTTGAAGGAGAAACAAAGTCATACCTTCCTTCATTATCTTTGTTTGCAGAGATTGCTATCGCAGGATATCCGTACATTTGGGCTTGTCTAGCTGCCCCACATGTTCCTGAATAGATAGTATCGGAAGAAAGATTGTAACCATGATTTATACCACTAATGACAACATCTGGTTTAAAGGGCAATAGCCCGGCCTGAAGTGGTATTATTACACAATCAGCTGGAGTTCCTTCCAATGAATAGTGATGTTCGTCATGTTTGTAAACGATAACATCACCAATAACTGTCATTGCGTGAGATTTTGCACTTTGTTCGGTATGAGGTGCAACTATATAAACATCATGGCCAAAGGATGTGAGTACGTTAAAAAGCGTATTAATGCCTTCGGCCTTATAACCATCATCATTAACTAATAAAATGTGCATTTGTAACCCTTATTCAGAGAAGAGAGAAGAAACTGGATGAAAAAATCTCTTTTCAGGATGAAAGCCAAAAATCCTCTCATACTCTTCAACTCTTTGATTATTAGGGAACTCACTTTTTTCGTCAACTATACATAAAAATGAAGAGGCAATGCCTATATCTATGGAAGCCATTCCTATTACAGAGACACTTTCCTGGCATCGTCGGAAAATCCAATCAAGTTCAGGACTTGTAAGCTCTGCATTAAAGATTATAGATCTTTGAGAAAGCGATAGGATTTTACCTAGAGCAAGTCCCTCAGATCTACTGATTGCTTCAAAGGCTCTTTTGGCATATTCACTTGAAAGTGACAAAAATGTTATAAAACGTCTTGTTCTATCAGGAAGAGATGATGTGTAGTACCTCACCTCTTTCTCAGTTAAATCTCTAAATTCTGTCCCTTTTGGAGTGATTTCATTAATTTTCTCCACAAGTTCAGGGAGAATAGACCTAAATTCATCATATTCAGGAGTAAGAATAGAATATGGTAGAGAAGAATCAAAGATATAGCTTAATTCCGGTTTAATTGAATAACTTGTACATTTTGCACTCTGCTTTTTTTCATCAAATAAATAGACTTTGTCTTTTTCTGCAAAAAAAAGCACCCATAAATCACGATATCTAACACAAGAGGATGGGAAAAAAGAAGAGGCACTTAATGCAATTGAGAATAATCTGTTGGTATCAAAAGAGAGAGAAAAAAGTTTATTAAGACCAAAAAGAAGAGCAGCAAATATCTCAGAAGATATGCTATAGTTCGATGTTGAAGCTCCTCTTCCTGCTAGCGTTATGTTACATCCACATATTTTTAAACCCTGTTTGTTTAGCGTACTAAAAATTGCCTTAGCAGCGTTTGCCCATTTATCTTCCTTACGATACTTAGATGATGCTACAACAAACTTTTTCTTATCTTGTTTGTTTGCATTTAATAATCTAACAGTTGTGTCTTGACGACGAGAAATTGCAACAGTAAGACCATCTTCAATGTTGCAAATCAAACTCCAACCTTTTATATAATCTGAAAAACTCCCAATAATTGTTGTTGGCTGAGGAACAGCAATAATAACCTCCGGTTCCTCTTCAAATTCTCGTTTATGGGCAACAATAACCTCTTGCAAAAAATTTATCTCCTTTTTACTTATTATCTTAGGTGGCAACAAAAAAGGCAAATTAATTTCTTGAAAAATCTATCGATAAAAAAAGACCATAGATTACTCTACGGCCTGTATCATAAAAGTAAGGAAGATTAGTTGTTTGATGTTCTTCCGTATCTCTTATTGAATCTTTCAACTCTTCCTGTTGTGTCAACAAGCTTTTGTGTACCTGTGAAGAATGGATGACATGCTGAACAGATTTCAACGTTGAGACTCTTAGCAGTTGTCTTTGTCTTAATTACGTTACCACATGAGCAACGGATTTCCTTTAACTCGTAATTTGGGTGGATTCCCTTTTTCATTTTTTTCTCCTTATATGCTTTGTCTGCTTTCACAGACAAGGAATTTCTATTTAACCCCGAACTGGAGTATTCATCGAGTTCAGGAACTCCTTATTGTTGTTCGTTTTCGCCATTTTGTCAATGATGTCTACAGACATGTCAATGTCATCAAGGTTACCAAAGGATGAACGCAATAAGAAAACCCTAGCTAGAACAGATTCATCAAGAAGAAGATCATCTCTTCTTGTTCCACTCTTTTTGATATTTATTGCAGGGAATTTTCTGTTATCTGCCATCTTTCTATCAAGAACAATTTCATTATTACCTGTACCCTTGAATTCTTCAAAGATAACTTCATCCATTCTACTTCCTGTTTCAATTAATGCTGTTGAAATAATTGTTAAGCTTCCGCCATTCTCAATATTTCTTGCAGCGCCAAAGAATCTCTTAGGCTTATGAAGAGCATTCGAATCAACACCACCAGAAAGAATCTTGCCAGAAGCTGGAACTGTTTGGTTGTAAGCACGAGCAAGCCTTGTAATTGAGTCAAGGAGAATGACTACATCCTTCTTATACTCAACAAGACGCTTAGCCTTCTCTATTACCATCTCTGCAACCTGTACGTGGTGAGTAGCTTGTTCATCAAATGTTGAAGCAACAACCTCTGCCTTAACATTTCGCTTCATGTCTGTTACTTCTTCAGGTCTTTCATCAACAAGAAGAATCATCAATATAACTTCAGGATGATTATAAGTAATAGCATTAGCAATCTTCTGCATAAGAACTGTCTTACCTGTTCTTGGTGGTGCAACAATTAAAGAACGTTGGCCTTTTCCAATTGGGCAGAACAAATCGACAACTCTTGTTGATAGATCAGACTTCTTTCCTTCTTCAACGATTTCAAGATTGAGTCTTTCGTCTGGGAATAAAGGCGTAAGAGAATCAAATGGAGCACGAAGCTTTGCCATCTTAGGCTCTTCGCCATTTACCTTTAATACTCTTACAACAGAAGCGTACTTTTCATTTTCTCTTGGAGCTCTTATTTGAGCAAGAACGGTATCTCCAGTTCTTAAACCGACACTTTTTATTGTTGAGCTTGAAATATATACATCATCAGAACCTGGAAGATAGTTGTTAACAGAATAGCGGATGTAGCCATAACCACCTTCATTAAGAGTCTCAAGGACACCCTCAACCATAAGGGCACCACCAAGAGATGAATGATGTCGAAGAATTCTTATAATCAACTCTTGCTTTCTGCAATCAAGAATTACATCTTCACTTAGTCCTGCTTCTTTTGCTTTATTTCTTATTGCATCTAACGAAAGAGCAGTAAGAACAGAGATAAAAAGCTGTGGAGCATCTGGATTTTCATCCAAGTTTATCTCAGGAGGAATCTCTTCAACGACTCTTCTTTCTTTCTTATTCTTAAACTTATTTCTTCCATCCCTAGAATATTTATCTTTCTTCTGTTCGCTCTTCTTCTCTTCTTCTGTTGAGCTTTCATCTAGCTTTTCGCTAGTAGTAGCATCTTCGTCAAGAGAGGGCTCTTCTTCTCTCTTCTCATCTTCAGAAGAAGGAAGTGGAACAATCTCTTCTGTGATTGTAATTGGTTCTATTTTCTCGTCAGAGTTTGTTTTGTCCTCATTGATTGTAACAGAGACTTCTTCATTCTCTAGCGGTGTTATTGTTTCTTGAAAGAGAGGTAACTCTTCATCTTTGCTCTCTTCTTTATGCTTTTTTGCCCTAGGATGAGAAATATGCTCTCTCTTTTTTGTTACTTTGGTTGGTTTATTCTCTTTTTCTGGAGTTGTATCATCTGTAGTAGTTTTCTCGCTAGGACTAGCCTCTTCTTCTTTAACTTCTACTCTCTTTTTAATTGCAACTCTTCTTTTAGTTGGAACTTTAACTGTAACCTTCTTTTTTACTTCTGTTTCTTGTGGTTTTTCTTCCACAACATCTTCTTTAATGTCTGAGGACATCGATACCTCTTAGTTATATTAAGTATGAATTATGCAAAATATTAATAAAAAGAAAAATTTTGATTGGGATAACTATCTACCCTTTTTATATATAGTGGGATTTTAAACAGTCAATTCTATTTTTGTCAACAATATAGCCCATAGGTAAAAGAGTATTGACAGTAAATTCATAAAATGCTATTTAGTTAATTAGTTGAGTAACTAACCAACAAAGGAGAAGAATGATTTATACTTTTACCGAAGATAGTCCTATATATCTTCAATTAGCACAGCTACTTAAAGATGACATTTTTCTAGGAATCTACAAAGAAGGAACGGCTATTCCTTCTACAACTGAGCTTAGCGTTGTTCTGCATATAAATCCAGCAACGGTTTTAAAGGCAATGAACATACTCTTGCAAGAAGATTTAATAGAAAAGAAACGGGGGATTGGAATGTTTGTTAAGGCAAATGCAAAGAAAAAAATTACAGAAGAAAGAAAGAATAGTTTCTGTTCTAACTATGTAGCTCCTCTAATTAAGGAAGCTAAGAAACTATCTTTATCGAAAAATGAAATTATTGAAATGATTAACAAGGAGGAAAGCGATGAAGCTTGATTGTAATAATGTCATTAAGCATTATGGCAAAGTAAAAGCCGTAGATGGCGTAACATGTTCTTTTTCTTCAGGTCATATAGTAGGATTATTTGGTCGTAATGGCGCAGGAAAGAGCACACTAATAAAGACTATTGGAAATAGAATATTTCAAGATGAAGGCACAATTACATTAGATGGAGAAAAGCTCACTTCGTCTTCAAAGCTATTTAAAAACATCTTTATTTCTAGTGAAGACAATATGTTCCCATCAATGTCTATAAAGAACATTTTAACCCTTATGGACGACATGGATGCAGGAAGCAAAGAAAAAGCACTACAATTATGTAAAGAGTTTCATTTAAATGAAAACAAAAAATGGGACAAGCTTTCAACTGGCTACAGAACAATCTTTAAAGATATTTTAGCTTTGTCATCATATGCAAAAATTGTTTTCTTTGATGAGCCTATTTTAGGTCTTGATGCTAACCACAGAGAACTCTTCTATGAAAAGCTTTTAGCATCATTTTCACCAGATAGATGTTTCATCATTGCAACACATTTAATTGATGAAATCGAACCTTTAGTTGATGAGGTAATCGTCATTAATAATGGGAAAGTTATCGAAAGCGGAGACAAAGAAAAAATGCTTGAAAACCTATTCCTTGTCAGCGGAACAGAAGAAGATGTTAATGAAGCAACCAAAGAATGTAAGGTTATCTCCTCTACTCTTAGACTTGGCAAAAGAGTTGTTCTCGTGAAAGGTAAACTTGAATCTTCTGATCGTCTCTCAATTACTCCTGTAGATTTGCAAAAGTATTTTATTGAATTAACTAAGGATAACGACTATGAAAATTAAAGAAAGAATTATATTTAAAGATATGACACTTGCGTCGGCTATAGCTTCAGCTATTTGTTTAATTAGTTCTTATGCTATTTTGCCTCTTATTTTAAGAATTATTGACAAAAGCTTCCCTGTTGAAATCTTCTACACATTTGTACCACCTGTATTACTCTCTTCTGTGCTCTTTATCACATTTATTTGTATCGGAGCACTCTCAGTACAATACATTAGGTCACTTATGTTATTTGGATGCACAAGAACTAAAGCTTTTTGGAAAACAGTATTAGTAACTCTCACAACAATTGTATTGGGAACAATAGTACTTGGTATTGTAATGCTAATATCGAAAGAGTTCTTAGTACAAATGGACGAACCTTCTTTCTTCTTTTTGCTTCTAAGATACCTAGTCTATTTTATTTTTGCATATGCAATCGGACTTCTTTGCTCTTCTCTATGTACGACATGTAAGCCACCTTTAAGTGTCTTGGTATGTGGAGTTGCACTCTACCTATTTTTAAACTTGCAAGATGCTTTAACAAATAGCGCTCATAGATCTGTCTCTCTTTCGATTGTAAGCGATGCTTTTTCTATTTCTGAGACAATAGAAACTCCGCTTGAGCTCTTTTTAACAGCATTGGTCGCTGCATTAATGATTGGGTTCTCTTATGTTTGCTACTTAGTAAAAATAAGTTCAGTTAAATCAACATCAACAAATTAAATAATCTTAACAGTCCTCTTCTCTTCATCTATTTCATATTCAGAGAATGTTATAGAAAGAGAAGAGGTAAAAAGTAGAGCTTTATCATAGCCATATACCCTATTTGGCATATGGGCATCTGATGCCGTTACTGTCTTTATACCCTCATCTTTAGCCATCATCCAGAATTCTTTCTTAGGATAGAGGTACTCCTCCTTTCCATCTCGTATAACAGGAGGCTTACAAAAACCATTTCCGTTAATCTCTAGTGGCATATTATTCTCTTTCGCACATGCTATGATATCACGAGAAGCAGCCTCCAAATCTTTGTTCCAGGAAGAAAAAGACGAAACAAACAAGTCTGGGTGGCAACCATATAAAAAAAGATGAGAAGAAAGAAGAGAGCAATACATATCAACATAGCTCTTTAAATCAAAGTCTTTTGCATCTTTACTTCCTGCATATTCCAAGCTCCCGCCCTTCCCTTTTACATAGTGAACAGAGCCTATAAGATAATCAAAACCAAGGCGCGAAAGAAACTCATCTTTGTAGTATGAATAAAGACCCTTATCCCAGTCACACTCCCCACCAAGAAGAACTAGGACTTTCTTGTCTTTTATCGCTCTTACACTCTCTACATACTCCCCTACTTCATTTTTTTCCATTCTCTCAAATGGAAAATAATAAGGAAGAGGTAAATGCTCACTAAAACCTAATACCTTTAATCCTGCATCTTTTGCTTTTTCAACATAATCAAGAGGCATTCCACTTCCATGGTGGGAAAAAAGAGTATGAGTATGTAAGTTCACATCTTTTTGAGAATAGACCATATTAGAAAACCTTCCATGTATCGACTATAGATTTAATATCCTCTCCATTAATGAATGCTCTCATAAGAATGAAAGCAATTACAACAGAGCGTCGTCTAATGCTGTCACGTCCCCAAGACGGAAGAGAAACGGTGACAGTCTGGCTCTCTTTATCAAAACCACTAAAGCCAAAGCAAACTGTACCTACTTCTTTATTTTCACTTTTATCTGGTCCCGCAACGCCAGTAATAGAGAAGCTATAATCAGAACTAATTATCCTTCTTACACCATTTGCCATCTCTTTAGCACATTCTTCTGAAACAACACCAAAAGACTCAACAATACTCTCTTTTACGCCTAAGACCTTCTCTTTTACAAGAGGAGAATAAGAAACAACGCCACCCAACATATAACTGCTAGAACCAGGGAGTGATGTTAAAAGAGAAGCAGCAAGTCCACCTGTGCAACTTTCTGCACACGAGATAGTTAAGCTCTTTGCCTTTAAGTCTTCAATAAGAAGTGACAAAGATGAAACATCACCTTTTTCTAAGCGGTGTAGACCAACTATTTCTTCTAGTTTTTTTATGGCACAATCTCTGTCGTTTTTCGTCTTACCTGAAACATATAAAGAGATCTTATAGTCTTGAAATCTTGTTCCCCAATCGAGAGAACTATCTGCAAGTTTTGTCTCCTCTTCAAGTTTGGCTTCAGCTAGAACAAATGAAGAATATTCATCTCTATCATCACTCTCTAGGCCAAATAGAGAAGAAAAAAGAGGAAGAACTGATGAATAAAACATCGGGCGCATCTCTCTAGGAGGACCAGGAAGCGAAACAACAAGAGTGTTCTTAATCATTCCCCAGAAGCCTGGAGCTGTACCATTTGGGTTATCAATAAGAGTAAAGCCCGAAGGAATAAGCGATTGTTTTTCATTAGCGCCATAGGCTCTTTCACCCAATTTATTTAATAAAAAGCTCCATGCCTTTTCATTTTTTTCAAGCTTTACACCTGCTTCTTCGGCAATAGACGCTCTTGTCATATCGTCACTTGTAGGACCGAGGCCTCCTGTAACGATAATTATATCGTTATGTGGAAGAAGATAATGTAATGTTTCCTTAATTGTCCCATCGTCAGGACAAAGAATTGACTCTGAAAAATGTAAGCCCATATGTGTTAATTCTTTAGCAACAACAGAGGTATGCTTATCTTCTATAATTCCACGTGTTAGCTCTGTTCCAATAACAATTAAACTAGCTGTTTTCATATTTTTCTCTCATTAAGGGATAAATGTTATAACATCAAAATAGAAAATAAACATTACAAGATTAACAATCTTACGTTAATTTAATGCAAAGGCCCTCCTAAAAAAGGAAGGCTTGCAATCAATTTAAACGACAACTAATTAGAGTTATTTCTTTTCAATCAACTCTAAACATGTAGCTAAAGCTGTTTTTCCATTCTTAATAATAACATTAGGAACAGTTCCACCACTAAGAATTCTTCTCTCTGCTATTGCAGTGTTATAAGACATTATGATGCCAGAATTAGATAGATTCTTTCTAATTTTTGCTAGCCCTATTCCACTACCATTAGTCTTTGTGCCAATGACTGTAGCCCAGCCAGTTTGCGAAGCAAAATATGCAATTAAATCAGCCTCATAAAGAGTATTTTCACCAATTAAAATCCATCTTTTTGTGTCCTTTATTTCTTTCTTTAAAGAACCATCGTTGCACTCAAACTTAAACGTCAAGTCACAATAAGCTTCAAGATTTAGCTTCTTCACTTTCTCGGGAACATTAATTAGCGTATTAATGCTCTTAATTTCATGTTCGCTATAATAGCTCTTAGCTTTCTTTAAACTTCTAAAATATGTTCTATATGAGAATTCCCAAGTGCCACCAAATGGATAGATAAAAGAATAAATCTCGTCATCTGTTGGCCCACTCTTACAGTTAGAGAAGTCAAAGATAATATTCTCGATTTCACCCTCAACACTATCTAATGAATCTTCAATAAAACTCTCAGTAAATACAGATGGAGAAAGAGAAGAAATTGTAAAAACAACTGTTTTGTTTTGCTCGATATAATCAACTCTAGGAGCCTTAATTGAATCAGAATCTGAACTAGGGTCTTCAGATATAGCGATATAATCATAAGCCATGTATCGATTAGCTATTCCACGTAAAACGAGCATTAACTCTTCTTTACTATTTGCTTTCCTTACTTTCTCTAAGTTTTCTTCTTTGTACTCACTAAGGTTTATCTCATTGAAGTATGGATACTCCGTTTCTAAAGTATTCCAAAATTCATTGAAAACTTGTTCGTTGCTACCCTGAGCAAAAAGACCAAAAGCGACTAACAAGGTAAAAAGTATGATGATTAACTTTTTCATATCATTTCCCCCTTAATAAAAAGTATCTAAGTTCATTTTTAGGGTAACATACACATATCCTAGTTCAAGTTTTGACGACTTTATGCATCATCTATTTTGCATTTTTCTCATTGAAAAAAAAAGTTTTCATACATTTTGCTTATTTTTTATACATCATTAATCTTTTCCTACAACACCATCGCAAAAGTTATAAATATTATCCGCATATGAGGTTAATCTATTATCATGTGTAGAAATAATTGTGACTGTATTATTATTCACCGTTAGTTCTTTAATTTCTTCCATTGTTATGATTGATCTTTCCCCATCAAGATTAGCCGTCGGCTCATCCAAAAGTAAGACGTGAGGAGACTTTAACATAGCTCGTGCAATGGCAACACGCTGTCGCTGACCACCAGAAAGATCACAGGCCTTCCTTTTAATTTCTTTTTCTAGTCCAAAATCTGAAATGAGAGTTCTTGCTCTATCATAATAATCTTTTTCTCTCTTTGCTAAATTACCAACTCTAATGCTTAAGAGAATATTATCCCAAACAGAAAGATAATCTAACACCATATAATCCTGAGGAACTATCCCTACTTCTTTATATCTAAAAGAGCATAGTTCTTTTTCCGACATATTTTTTAGATTGTATCCATTAACCAATACATCTCCAGATGATGGGCAGAGTTGACCTCCAATTATTTTAAGAGCGGTGCTTTTTCCAGAACCACTTGGCCCCATAAAAAAAGAAAGAGTACCTTCCGTCGCATTAATTGAGATTTCTTTTAGTGCACAAATTACTTCGCTTCCAGTCTTGTAATATTTTGATAGTTTTTCACATTTTACCATTTCTATACTCTCTAATTATTGTTGCTCATTGTTATTATTTCTTTAAGTTTTTCAACGGTAAAAGGACCGTAAAACAAACCTATCCCACTTATGTCTTTGCTTTCCTTAAATAGTATCTTTCCAGAATAGAAAAGATTTGAGAGGAAAAAACATTCATCTCTTGGAATTTCTATACCCTCAATTTCCCTCCAAGAACTAATCCAATGACATAGCAATACTTTGTCATTCTTATAAACTATTTTTCTTGCATATATATCAAAAAGTTCATATTCAATGACAAATCTTTCTTGAGAATTTACACTTTCAAGAACGACTCTATTATCACATTCTTCTGTAACTTGATAATTATTGCTAATACTCCCATCTTCTTCAAATTCTGATGGATAATAATCAATGAAAACAATAGATTTAGAAGGAATAAAACCTTTATAAAGTTGACTATTGTTGATCAACCATACGTTGTTTTTTGAGCTATCCAAAACATATGAAGAATGCTTTCCTTTTTCAAAAAAAGAATATGTATTCCCTTTTTCTGGTATTGTTGCTCTGCTTATCTCTGGAACAGTATCAAAACAAAACTCACCCTCAATTGTTTTAAAACTAAGCTGAGAGCACTCCATATAAGAAACATCAGGATAAAATAAATCTAAAACATTAGCGCAAAGAATATGCATTGAAAAAAGAAATAATATGATTGCTATAAAAGATTTTTTCATATTCATTTTTGCCTTCTTTGTGTCATTCTCAAAAAAATAAAATCAGTAAAAAAAGTTAAAATGTATATCCCGACAAAGAATATTGCAAAAAGTACAGCAACATAAAGAAATATTCCAGAAGTATCATATTTTCCATCTAAGGAGAATAAATCTTTCATATACAAATCCTCTCCAAAAACTAGCTGAGCTCCTTTAGATGAATAAAAGCTAGATAAAAATAATAGGAAAACAGTTAGAACTAATGTCGTCAGCACAAGAAGGATAAAAATTACTAATTTTTCTTCAAACAAGATTTTTATTTGTTTTGCACTTTTCATCCCTAGAGTAGAGTTCAAAGAGAATTCTTTTTTTCTTAGTTTTAAAATTGATACTTCGGTAAATACCAACAATATACATATTGATACAATCAATAAAACCCCATACTTGATAATAAAAATCTTTGGGCCATTCAATCTATCAATTTCATTTACTAAATCTGTATTGTAATGATTTGACAGCAAACTAACTGTATTATTAGAAGAAAAAGATTTAGAGTTGTAATCATAAGAATATGCTGTTTGAAATGCTCTTCTCCCATTTTTATTTAGATATAACTGAGCTGAGTTAAGTATTTTTTTTAATTGTCCTTTAGTAATTAGCTCTGTTTCTCGCCTTATATAGCTTTTAAAGAATTTTTCAGCACTTACTTCCCCATCATAAGTAAAAATTGCTTTTATAATACAATTATTTCTTTCTAATCCTTGTAAAGATGCAATTTCCCAATACAAATCTTCTGAAACAACTGCTTCATGTATGCCCACCGATTCTTCCATGGCTCGTTCTTTATTTGTTGTAATGAAAATTTCATATTCTTTATCTGTGTGCGAATCATAAATAATCGAACTATTTGATGGAACAACACCTCCCAGTAATAAAACTTCATTTTCTCTCAAGTCACTTCTGGGTTGAATATTTAAATACTCTCGTTTTCCATTATCACATTCAATATACACACTTACTGTGGGATATAGAAAATGAAAGCTTGTTATCTCAATGCTGTTTTCTTTTTCACATTCAGAAATAATGCTTTTAAATAATGGCTCTGGAATGATACATGAGGGGTCTATTCGAACATCTCCGGCAACAGCTGACTTATAGTAATAGAAAGCCGCTTCTGACATATTTGTTTCAATAGCTGCAAAAAAAGATATTAATGATATAAATAGAGATGAGAAAACAATAAAAAAGATATACTTTTTCAAATAACGACTAAACGGTTTTAAAAGAGTTATACTCATTTCTATTTCACCTCTAAATCCATTTTTTCTACTGTATTTTCCTTTATAAACAACCAAGTCGCAAAAGAAGATGAAATAATAAAAAGAACAAATTCAAGAATTATAAAATAAAGAGATGAAAGAATAACTTGTTTAGGGGCGACATGAAGATAACCAGTATATTCCTTACTCATAGCCGACAAAGAGCAAAAGATTGTTACACAGTATATAATTAACGCAGGGACAGTAAATGGAATATACAAGGAACAAAATATTCTGTTTCTTTTGCAACCTTGGTTATATAGCAAAGATACAACTTCATTCTGATAATTAAGTATTCTTGCTAGGAGGAAAAAACCTCCACATACAAGTATTATTGAAGATAGGACACAAAGTATTATTCCATAGGTTGATATTGTCTTAACAATTTCTGGAATTCTCGAAACACTAATAGAAGCAGAAAAGGTATCATCTATTGCCAAGTTTTTATTATGCTTTAAAAGTGTTGCTTTAAATCTATTTATATCTTTGCTTCTAACCCAAATATTTTGATAATCAGCAGAAATAACAGAAAATGATGGTAGTGTTCTTATGTCAGCAATAATCTTTGAGATATCTGTAGATTCCGAAGCTTGGTCGTAACTATATTCTGTATATATAGTCGCCGAAAACAATTCTCTGTAGAACTCTATGTCAATAAAAATAAGTTTTGTTTCTGGAATATATGATAAAGGATCTTTCCAATCACTCTCTGAAAAGGAATAATCCTTTTGGGGTATTCTAAAAAAACCAGCTATCGGTACATCAATAACACTGCCTAAAAAAGTTGAACCTCTATTCTCCGACACAAATAAAAGAACAGATTCATCACGCTCATTTAACTCTAAATCCTGAGCAACTTTTTCCGAGAGAAATATGCCCTTTCTATTTGTTAAATTGTAGAACTCATAACTTTTCTCCCCTTCAAAGTAAGAAGCAAGAGAATCAGAATTAACCCCATATAAAACGTTTCCCGAAAAATCACCTGGAGATAGAGAATGAACCGAACTATACTTTATCTCACTATCATCAAAGTATTGCTCAATTTTATTGTAATTAACTCGATTATAAAGTGAACCATCTATATCTTCTTTTTTAGCATTTACAGCTATAAGGTGTTTAATATTCTTACTTGCAACAGCAATTGCTTTTACTCCATTAATAGCGTTTAAATCCTTAACTATTTTCTCCGCATCAAAGATAAATGAATTTGAACTTGAAGGAACGAGGCCCACTGAACCATCATCATGCGAAGACTCAATGTCTATAGGAGAAATAACATAATCGCCAACTATTTCAGTTTTATTTAATACCAAACTATTAGAAGACTTAATATGCAACATATATAATGAAAAAGAGAACAATATTACAAAAGAAACAAATAGAATGTAGAAGAAAAATAACAAATACTTTGGAAACAATATTATTCTTTTCATATTTATTTTGCCTCAAGTAGAAACACTTATATTAGAGTTAGTAAGACAAATTCCAAAAAAAATCTTCATTATCCATATATGAGTTAAAAAATTTTTCTATACTATCCTTTTGCTTTTTGAAAAATAGTGTATCGATTGACGTTGCATTATCCCCCTAAATCATCAATAGATATTTTTGTTATATGCTTCAGTATTTTAACTGTCAATGAATTGCAATACAGAAATGAAACCATTTTTTTTGCTATTGAGTTAAAATAAATAAAAACTAGACACTCTACTTAATAAAAATCGCCTACCTTACATAAATAAGATAGGCAATGCTTAGTTTCAGTAGTTTATTTATTCTTCTTTTCTTTTACCGTTAAATAGACTTCATATCCTTTCTTTACAACAAAGAAAGCAAGAGAAGCTATACTTATCCAAATGAAAATGTGAACAAATAAATCGATATGCTCTACATAGAATGTATTAGCATTATTTTCACTTTTATATACAGGAACATCATATATATGGTAACCCATTGTAAATGGCTCCATAGGGTCAACTATCTCACCTGTAGGAAGAATAAGACATGTAATTCCACTATTAGTTCCTCTAACCATGCTCTTTCTTGTTTCTACAGATCTAAAAGCAGCGATCTCTGCATGTTGCCATTCTGCAGAAGCCTTCTTTGACCAATTATCATTAGTCATATTAATGATTAGATCTGCTCCGTTTTTAACAAAGAGAGCATCTAGGGAACTGAAGGAATCCTCATAGCATATTGGTGTTGAGAATTTAACTCCATTAAGATCAAATACAGTAGATTCTGTGCCAGGAATCCACCAATTATAATCCATCGATTTCAATAGCTTATATAAAAGTGGCAATTGCTTTTCATATGGGAAATGTTCAGTAAAAGGTACTAAATGCTGTTTCACATACTCACCTTCAATCTTGCCATCTTTAAAGAGAACAACTGTGTTGTACTCTTCGCTATTTTTGTTTCCATCTTCATCGTATGGTGGCTTAGTTTCATCCTTAATGACAGACTTAGGGTTACCTGTTAATAGTGGAACTTTAATAGACTCTGCGTATTCAACAAAATCTAAAGTCAAATCATGAATTTCTTTCCATACCGTTCCCTCTGCGCTGTACTTTGTATGCCAGCTAATAGATGGGACAAAGGCAGTTTCAGACCATACAACTAAATCTGGGTTGTATTGTAAAGATTCTGTTGTATATCGCTTTAGGTTATTAAAGTTGTTTCTATATGTTCTGTATCCACCCTTCCACGAGTCATGATTGTGCTGGATAGTTGCAATTCTTATAGCGTCATCACTCTCTCTGTTTTCCCAATAAGAGAGTCTATTTGCTCCATAGATAAGAGAGATAATTACAAGAATAAGATAAATAGAGATTTCAACAATATTACTCTTTAATCGCTTCTTTATCTCTATTTTCTCTGAATGGGCAAATGCTAAGAGCCAATCAGATAGATATGCTTGAGGAAATACCATTAGATATATTATTCCCCATATTCCTGTTATATCGGCTATCTGATATGTAATGCGATAAGGATATAGAGCATATACTATATTGCCATATGGATATCCAGCGAACCATGATTCAGCTAAGTATGCATAGCTTGCCCATATAAAACCTTTAAAAATATAGCCTTTCTTTGGAAATGCTTCATCTATAGCTTTCAAAGCTAAAAATAGAAGCACCATCTCACCACCCTTAATTACAGGTGCTATTACTATAGCAAGAGCATGGAACCCTTTAAGCCAATAATTAAAGAAAAAGTAATAGACTAAGCCAAAAATAAAGCCATAAAACCAAACACATCTCCACGATGTGTTTTTAATAACTGCAAATACAGGAATAAGTGCAATTAAACTTAAAAAGCCAAAACCATTAGCTGTCAAAAAACCAGGAAAAGAGGCAGCTAATACAAATGCGGATGCTAATAAAACAAGAACCTCAGAACAAAGTGTTCCGAGGCTCCTTGGATAGTTATTTTTTTTCAAAGAAAACTCTCCGTAATTATTCTTCTTCTATGCCACTTGTAAGGTCCCAAACGAAATCCTTGAGTTCCTTACCAGGTCTAAAGATAGCAACACCATGCCTATCAACAGCGACAACTTCGCCAGTCTTTGGATTTCGTGCCTTCTCTCTACCCTTTCTGACTCTTACTTCAAAAGTACCAAAGCCTCTAAGCTCTATAATACGACCATCTTTTAAACCATCTTTAATCTCTTCAAAGAGTTCATCGATGATAAAATGTATCTCAGCTCTATTGAAACCAAGCTTATTGTGCAAGTTTTCAATAATTGCAGCCTTTGTAAGTTTCTCTTGCATTTTTATTCTCCAAAGTAATTTTGGTTATGCTAATTTAGCAAATGCCTGTGCCATTCTACTCTTTTTTCTGCTAGCTGTATTCTTGTGAATTACACCCTTGCTTGCTGCAGAATCAAGAAGTTTTGCAGAAAGAGCTAATGCCTCTTTAGCAGCTTCCTTATCACCTGCAACTACAGCTGCATTAAACTTTTTAACTGCTGTGCGGCAAGTACTCTTAGCTGCGCGATTTCTAAGGCGACGCTTAGCGTTCTGACGATCTCTCTTCTCTACGGACTTGTTAGACATTATATTTCCTCCAAACGTTAACAAAAAGTCAAAATAAATATATCTGTCATGTAACGACAATTAACGAAATTATCATAATAGATAATTTGGGTCAACAGATATATCTTACTTTCATAAAAGAAATTGTTAAAAATTCAGTCTTCACTAAAGAGCTCATCTTGATAGTCTTGATAGACTTCCCAAAATCCTGTTTCGCCATCAAAATAAACTTCATCAAATGGAATAAAAATTTGCCTTCCATCGGTTGTCATGCATGTGAGTTTTCTCGATAAAATATTTATCTCACTTACTCTCCAAATATCATGATCTATCTTGAGCTTTGTTCCTTCTGGAGGTACTCCGGCCTTCTCTTCCATGTAGTATTCATATTCATATGCTAAACAGCATAACAGACGTCCACAAGGCCCACTAATCTTTGCCGAGTTAAGAGAAAGATTTTGCTCTTTCGCCATCTTTATCGTAACAGGCTCCATCTCCCTATTCATAGCATGACAGCAATAGTCTCTACCACAAACAGATAACCCTCCAATGAGCCTTGATTCATCTCTTACGCCGATTTGACGTAATTCAATACGCATTCTAAATACAGCAACAAGATCCTTAACGAGCTCTCTGAAGTCTACTCTTTCTTCCGCGGTGAAGAAGAAGATTACTTTACTCTCTCCAAGCAAGAAGTGGGCTGAAATTAACTTCATTCCAAGCTTATGCTTTATTATCTTTTCTCTGCATACTTCCAAGGCCGTATCTTCTTGGCTTTTATTCTCTTCGTACTTTGCCATTTCAGCTGGTGTTGCTAAATGATCAATCCAAAGTACATCTCCATCTACCGTTGTTTTCTTGGCTTCACGACCGCATTGGCAACCAAAGCAAGATAGGCACTGATGTTCATTCTCTTCCCCTACACAACTTTCGTCCCCTTTTCCAAAGTGAAGACAAGCTCCCTGAGGAGAGAAAAGACCGGGAGTATAATCAGCACCAAGTGTTGGAGCTGGTCCTATAACAATGCCAAGATCTAAGCCAAACTTAGTATCATAAACAACAGGGGTTCCTGCATAAATAACACTATCCCAAGCACCAAGGCAAATGTCATTATATGATGGATTTTTTATCGCATATACATAAGCACTATCATCTTCGTGCATTAATTTTTTTTTCATACCTCAAAAGTTACCACGTAGAAAACCATTTTTCAATTGAAAAGACTGCCTCTTGGTTCTTTTATAATTAATGCATGAATTATTTGACAATTCTTCAATTTTTATTCTTATGGATATATCGTTCACAAAAATCTTTAGCTGTCACAATCTCTATGTTTTCAAACTTTTCTAGGACTAGCAAATCTTTGTCTCCACTTACGATATATAGAGCTTTTGCATCTTTTGCGCATCCAAGGAATTTATCATCGTCTGGATCGCGACATAAGTGCAAATGTGTAATAGGTTCAATCACATCTAAGGCCTGAACTAAAGGTGCTAGCAAATGACGATTAATATGCCCTTGTTTTCTTATAATCATTACTTGGACAATTTCCTCGTATTCAGCAATAATTTCAGCCGTAGCACAGGCAGTTAATCTGTTTTCTACAACTGCATTCAAAATTTCACGAGGAAATCCACCAAAGAAGACACCAGAAATCAAAACATTCGTATCTATAACTATCCTCATTTCCTTTTGCTCTGTCTCACAGATTTTATGATGTCGTTCACATCTTCTTCCTTATATCCAACAGAAGACGCCCATTTTTGAGCTTTATCAAGAGATTCTTCGAATTCTCCTGCCGTTGGCAACCTTAAAGTTTTCATCATTATAACATCTCCAGAAGCGTACACAACTAACTTGTCACCCGCATCAATCGACAATAGTTTTCGAATAGCAATGGGTAATGAAATTTGTCCTTTTGATGAAACTGTCAAAACATGAGTATTCATAAGATTACTCCTTTTTAGTAAGATTTTCTTACTCATACTTTATCATAAGTGTTTTCTTTAAAGAAGATAAAGTAAGAAAATTTTACCTATTTTATTATTCATCACTTAATTCTATAGGGGCTAAAGCTGAAAAATAATTAATCGGTGTCTTTGAAAAGGCTGTCTCTTTATCCTTTACTTTGATATTCTCAAAGAATGGATAATCCAAGATTTGTTCTAGCACCACTTGCTGGATATACAGATAAAGCTTTTAGAGAAATATGTGTCTCTTATGGTGCAGAAGCCACTGTAAGTGAAATGGTAAGTGCAGAAGGCCTTAGCCGTGATAGCATAAAGACTATAGATTTGATGGACAAAAGTGAAAAAGAAAAGAATTACATTGTACAGCTTTTTGGTTCATCACCAGATCCTTTCTTAAGAGCAATTGATGTCTTAAAAAAGAATAAAATTGAAAAAATAGATATAAACTGTGGCTGTCCAGTTCCTAAAGTTGTTAAGACAGGTAGTGGCTCTGCACTAATGAAAGAACCTAAAAAAATTAGAGAGATTGTAAAGGTACTCAAGGAAAACCTCAACATTCCAATTTCAGTAAAGTTTCGCCTAGGCTGGGATAATGACTCAATTAATTATCTTGAATTTGCAGAAGAAGCTGTTCTTGGTGGAGCAACAGCTCTAACACTACATGCAAGAACTCGTTCTCAAGGCTACGAAGGAAAAGCTGATAGAAATGCTTTTAAAGTGCTCTCAGATCACTTTAAAGGTGAAAATATATTACTTTACGCTTCAGGCGATGTATTCACTCCAGAAGACGCAGTAGATATCATCACTAACTATGGCATGGATGGCGTTATGTTTGCTCGTGGCGCTATTGGCAATCCATTCATCTTTAAAGAGACTAAGGACTACATAGAAACTGGAGAATATACTCTGCCATCCCTAGAAGAAAGAATAGAATGTGCCCTTAATCATTATGATATTTTTGCCCAATATTACGGAGAAGATGTTGCCTCCAGAGCAATGAGAAAGCATGCATTAGCATACTGCAAGGGCCTCAAGGGCGCAGCTAAATGCAAGAATTTAATTAGCCTTGCAAAAGAAAAGAAAGACTACATCGATGCCTTTTCTACCCTCTACAATTAAGAAAGGGAGCAACTTAGGCTCCCAATTTTAATTCTTAAAAACAACAAAATCTAAGAAGAAAATAAAAATAAAATAAGCTCCAATAAAGACAGCCCCAACAAGAAGCGCAGCCTTTAAAACACCGCGAATAAAGTACTTATACTCCTTAGGTGATAAATCAAGTTTCTCACCTTTACTATCACTATCTTGTTTAGGTCTGTACCATGGAAGCCCTTCGACATTCATGTCGGCAAAGCTTCTCATGTCATCTTCATCATCTTCTTTTCTTTTCTTTGAGAACATATTCACTTCTTTTTGTTCTTCTTATTCTTTTCTAGTTCTTCTTTTTCTTTCTCTTCTTTAATGAGCTTTTCCATTAGTCTCTTAGCATTCTTGTTCTCTTCATCTGTATTAAAGAGATGGCACGCACAGAAATGCTCGCTCTCAACTTCTTTAAACTCAGGAGATACATACTTACAAATCTCCATGCACTTTCTACAACGAGTATGGAATTTGCATCCCTTTGGAGGATTAGCAGGAGAAGGAATAGAACCCTCAAGAATAATTCTCTCCATATGGAAATCTGGATCTGGAACAGGAATAGCTGAGAAGAGTGCCTCTGTATATGGATGAAGAGGTTTGCTAAATAGCTTATCTGTTGGAGCAAACTCAACCATATTACCCAGGTACATAACCCCAACTGTATCTGAAATGTGTTCAACAACAGAAAGGTCATGAGAGATAAATAAATATGTTAATCCAAATTCTTTCTGCAAGTCCTTAAGAAGGTTAATAATCTGAGCTTGAATTGATACATCAAGAGCGGATACAGGTTCATCACAAAGTATAAAGTCTGGGTTTAGCGCAAGAGCACGTGCGATACAAATACGCTGGCGCTGTCCACCAGAGAATTCATGAGGGTATCTTGCTTTAGCATACTCAGGTAATCCACAAGCAGCCATTACACGTGTAATGTAATCATCAAACTCTTCTGGAGGAACAATTTTATGCTCTCTTACAGCTTCTCCAATAATTTCACCAACAGGGAGACGTGGAGAAAGAGAAGAATAAGGATCCTGGAAAATTATCTGAATATTTGGTCTTTCTTTTCTTAGTTCATCTTTAGAAAGAGAAAAGAGCTCTCTACCATTAAAGTAGACCTCTCCAGATGTCTTTTCCTGGAGACGAAGTATCGTTCTTCCAATAGTACTCTTACCACATCCACTTTCGCCAACAAGACCCATTGTTGTACCTTTCTTAATTTTAAAAGATACACCATCTACAGCCTTAACATTGCCAACAACCATCTTGAAAAAGCTACTCTTAATGGGGAAGTATTTCTTCAAATTCTTTACAACAAGAAGGTTCTCAGGATCTTTTTCTGCACCATCTAGTATGTTTTTCATTCTTTCTTCTGCCATTTCTTATAGCTCCTCTGGGTTAACAGTCTTAGGATATTCAATAACATTCTTCTCATCATAGAATCTATAACAAGAAACAACATGAGTATCACTAATCTTAATTGATGGAGGATAGATTCCGGCACACTTATCGCACTGAAGCTCGCATCTATCTCTGAAGTAACAATAATTAGGCATGTTTACAGGGTTAGGAACACTACCAGGAATATTGTAGAGATGATCTACTTTCTTACCAACAACTGGTTTTGATTTCATCAAACCAATTGTATATGGATGAGCTGGGTGATGGAAAATATCTTCTGCAGTTCCCTTCTCTATAACACGACCTGCGTACATAACAACAACATAGTCTGCCATACCAGCAACAACACCAAGGTCATGAGTAATAAGCATAATAGAAGAACCTATCTTCTTCTTCAAATTCTCTAATAAATCAAGTATTTGAGCCTGAATAGTAACATCGAGTGCTGTTGTTGGCTCGTCAGCAATGATTAAGTCTGGCTTACAAGCAAGAGCAATTGCTATCATTACTCTCTGTCTCATTCCACCGCTAAGTTCATGAGGATACATCTTATATACACCCTCTTTGTTAGCGATTCCAACCATTTCCAAAAGCTCAAGAGTCCTATTTTTAACCTCTTCTTCACTCATATCTGGATTGTGAAGAGTAATAGCTTCATCAACCTGCTCGCCAATACGGAATACAGGGTTCAAGCTTGTCATTGGCTCCTGAAAGATCATACTCATCCTGTTACCACGAATAGTTTCCATAACAGAATTAGGAGTATTTACGATATTGTAAGCTGTTCCATCGCCCTTATTAAAGCGAATCTCACCACCTACAACTTGACCTGAAGGTCGTTGCAAAAGCTGCATTAGAGATAGCGATGTAACACTCTTTCCACAACCACTTTCTCCAACAACACCTACTGTACTGTTTTTAGGGACCTCAAATGTAATACCATCTACAGCTTTAACAGTACCAACTTCAGAAAAGAAGAATGTACAAACATTATCAAATTCGACAACGTTATTTGGGTTCTTCATCACAGTTGTGTAGAGCTTTGGATCCTTATTTGCATTAGCTCTCTCTTCTTCGAGCTTCTTTGTAACACGTCTATTGAATTTTGTAATTCGTCTGGATTCTTTTCCAGAAATATATGATGAATGGTCTGACATCTATATTACCTCTTTCCCTTAGGGTCATAAGCATCTCTGAGGCCATCACCCACAAAGTTAAATGAAATAACTGTAAAGCTAATTAATAGTCCTACAGGAATCCAAATATATGGATAGTGAGTCATTGCAGATGCAGAGGAAACGCTGTTAATCATTGTTCCCCATGTTGCAAGAGGATGCTTAACACCAAGACCCAAGAATGACAATGTTGACTCTGTCAAGATTGTTCCACCAATACCCATCGTTGCTAATACAATAAGCTGTGGCATAACGTTTGGGATTAGATGCTTGAAGATTCTATCTTTTACACGAATACCTGTTGCTTCTGTTGCTATCATGAATTCTTGTTCTCTAAATGAGAGAATCTGACCTCTAACTAATCGAGCAACACCAGCCCAGCCCATGATACCTAGAGCAGCCATCATGATGAATAGTCTTCTATAAACATCCATTCTCATAGCATCCATAATACCACCAAGAATAATCATGATAGGCATACTTGGAAGACAATAGAAGATATCGACAAGTCTCATGATGATATTATCAACCCAACCACCATAGTAACCTGCTAAACCTCCCATTATTATACCGAGGATTAACTCTATTAAAACAACAACGAAACCTACCATTAATGATACTCTTCCACCATGCATAATACGAGAGAAGACATCAAAACCGTCTCCATCTGTACCAAGAATGTGTGTAAGAGAAGGAGAAGCATAACGATCAATTACGTATGTTATCTGATTAGCCCAAAGCTCATAGCTTCTATCTGTTTTCTTAACTCTGAGTTCTGTCGGAGTAAGAATAGTGTTTCCATTCTCATCAGTGGCAAATCTACCATCTTCAGTCTGCTGAGGAAGAGTTGTATCAAATGATGTTTCACCCTTATTTTCCTCAAGCATCTTCCATATTCCTTCTGCAATTTCCTGCTTAGCAACATAAGGAATAGTGTCTTCACCATTATTTCTTCTGATAATAAATGTTGAGAACTCACCCTCTTCATTATTATTTGAGTCAAAAATTCTAACGACCTCACTATCGTCATCTCTAACGAAGTGATATTCCATTCCATTTGCAGTAAATGTATCTGATGAATATACAGCAAGCAATGCGTTGTTTCTAAATTCATCTGTTACACTCTTAGACGAATCAAAGAGATCAATAACAAATGTGGTAAAAACTTTAGCAACCATTTTTGTTCCAATGCTGTAGATATTGTTAGTTGCACCTACACTTACAATAAAATAATCTTTTCCATCAAATGAGAATGCTGCATTCAAAGCAGCATCCTCTGCTTCTTTTTCAAAGTCAGCAGAAAGAGGAGAGCCATCATAAACGAAGCCTTCAACAGTCTTAGTAACGATATAGCTCTTTCCAACTTTTTTCTTAAATGAGTATTCAACGCCGTTAAGATCAAACTTACCGCTATTGCCTTTTATTTTTAGCTTTGCAAGTTCTTCGAAACCTTCATCGCTAGTTGCACCATCTAAATATTCAAATGTGCGGAATACTCCATCATAGTTTGCATATTGAACGCTACTAGAACCAAAGGAAGCAACTTTCTCCGCACTTCTTTGTGATAATGTGTATACCTCTTCTCCAAGCTTATCTATTTCGTAAGCATTTCCATCATCGGCAAGAGAAATATACGAAGTAAGAGAGCTACTCTGCATTGTCTTAATGTTTGTTGTCATATAGCTATTAGCTTTTGTATCAACATTAATAGAGCTATCAACAACATATCCAGTAAACGATGTGCTTTCTGTAGCAACGCCTAAACGAGTATTAATAACATCATATTTGTAGAAAGTTTGCTTTTGGCCATAAGGATAAAATAGAGGGCCCAAGAAACAGAAAATAAAGAGAACGATAACAGATACAAATCCAAAGACAGCTAATCTGTTACGTAAGAATCTCTTTATAACCTGACGTGTTGGAGACAAAACCTTTACACGTGATACATCATCAAGGCGTTCTTCCTCATGCTTTGGGGAACTTATTTTTTTCTTCTTTAAAACATCATTTAAATTGTATGAAGCCATCTAAATTCTCCTTAACCAAGTCTTACACGAGGGTCAACCGCAGCATAAAGCAGGTCTGTAATCAAGTTTCCAAGTAATGTCAAAATAGAGATAAATGCCAAGTAGAACATTACAAAAGGAATATCACCCTGAACCATTGAGTTATAGGATGCGTATCCAATACCTCTAATACCAAAAAGTGTTTCAGTAATAAGAGCACCAGAGAATAGTCCTGGAAGTGATCCACCAAGTGTAGTTACTAGTGGAATAAGGGTATTTCTGAAAGCATGATAATTAATAACTTTCTTCTCTGGTACGCCCTTAGCTCTTGCTGTTCTGATGTAGTCTGAATTCAATACTTCAAGCATATTAGTTCTTGTGTATCTCATAAGACCACCTATTGAAATAATTGAAAGAGTGAGTGCTGGTAAGAAGAAATGTTTAGCTAAATCTAAAAACTTTCCAAATTGTGAAAGGTTTTGATAGTTTCTACCCTGCATTCCCATTAGGTCAAACCAACCAAGCTTAACGGAGAATATATACTTCAAAAGAGTAGCAAGGAAGAATGTTGGAAGAGAAATACTTATCATAGCAAATATGGTTGTAAAATAATCGGCAAAACCATATTGTTTCTTTGCCGCAAGTATTCCGAGAGGAATGGCAACAAGTATTTCAACAAAGAAAGAAACTAAAGATAACGCAAAGCTATACCATATAGTATTGTGGAATTCCTTTGTTACAGGAATAGTCCAAGCCCAGCTATCACCCCAATTGCCACTTAAAGCGGTCCCAAGCCAAATAAAATATCCTCTTAAGATTCCTTTGTCCATACCATATTTGGCATTTAAGTCATCTAACCATTCTGAATAACTCTTGGCAGCACCTGGTCGGGATGCCAATTCTCGAGCCTTGGTCTCTAAGTAGTTACCAGGCATATTATACATTAGTGAGTAGACAATGAGCATTACAAAGAAAAGAATAACTATACTATACAATACTCTCTTAAGCGTATACTTTAACACTTCTTATTTGTCCTCCTTCTATCTGATTTTTGCAAACAAACACAAACGGGCTCATCAAGTCCGTGAGTCAATTTTCAGAATACTCTATATTTTGTTATTGGTCAAACAGTTTTGTACAAAAAGTAAAAAATTGTTATTTTTTAATTCCTTACAATAAAAGAAATTACAAAAATTATACAGAAAAATTAACATAAAAATACCCTCACTTAAAGTGAGGGCAATTGTTACTAAACTAAGAGGCTTAGTTTGTTGCGAGAGTATTAATCTCAGCATCCCATCCCCAATATGGAGTCATATCTTTAGGCATTGTATCTGTGTTGATACGAATTGTAGAAGCAACTGTACAATCCTTTCTCTGATATGCTGGGAGCTCTACACCCCAGTCCATGATGATTTCCATAGCTGCCTTGTAAGTAGCCTTTCTGAAATCTGTATCAGAACTTGTTCTTCCTTCGATAATGAGTTCATCGAGCTGATCATCTGTAATCTGATAGTGGTTAGAGTTTGTATTCTTACCATTAGCATTAGAAGAATGATAAACCTGATACATATCTGGGTCTACTGTGCTCTGCCATGCAGCAACCCACATCTCAGCTGTGTTAGCTTCGAGAGCGTTGTTCCATGTTGTGCTTGTGCAGTCGTTAACCTGGAGAGTAATACCAATCTTAGCAAGAGCTTCACTAGCATTAACAGCAATACCATATGCAGGGTGATCCTGTTCACCACTACCTGGAATAAGAATCTCGTAAACCATGCTTGCGCCTTCTGGAGCTGCTGTGAACTTGCCTGATGCATCATCCCATGTATATCCAGCTGCCTTCAAGAAACCAACTGCTGCATTGAGAGCTGCTTCATACTTCTGCTCATCGTTCATAGCTGCACTGTAGATAGCATTACCATCAACATCTGTTGAATAAGCAATTTTATAACCAGCATCTGTTGGCTGAGGAGCAGCCCAAGATGTGTTAGAGATTGGGTACTGAATAACACTAGCTCTGTCGCCATAGTAAGAATTGATAACTGTATCTCTGTATACTGAGAATACTGTCATGAATGCCTTTCTGAGGTCCTTGCTTTCTTCACTTCCACTCTCGCCACCAACACTAACAAGGTTAGCATTGATACCAAGGTAACCATATCCACGATAGTCAATGAGATATGTTGTAAGTGTGTTACCAACAAGTTCGCCATTAGAGTTAGCATCCTTAATAGCCATAACTGTAGCATCGTTGATACTTGGAGTTGCAATATCGAATGTTCCTGTAACAATACCAGGTACATAGTCAGACTCTGTTGATTCCTGGAAAAGGAGTGTATCAATAGCTGGCTTTCCAAGGAAATAGTATGGGTTAGCCTTGAGTGTTACAACACCGTTCTGATAGCTATCAAAGATATATGGACCAGCACCGAGTGGCTGAGTTGTCTTGCTTCTTACACCAGAGAGATCACCCTTCTTGAAACCGAATGAATCAACACCGTTATAAAGAGAAGTATCACCATAGTAGTGAAGAGGAGCAATTGTGAATGACATGTTATAAATAGATGTAGCATCGAAAGATGACATATGAACTGTCATTGTGTACTTACCAGTCTTTTCAATACCAGAAATAGACTTTACATCGTTACCAACTGAAACTAGCTTAGAATACTTATCGCCAGCAACTTCTTCAAGGAATGTGAAGATAGATGTTCCAGCTGTTTCTGCATCTGCATCGCCAAGAACATTGTCATACTGGTCAAGAATTGCTCTACCATAATCAGCTGCTGTCGCGCCTTCTTTCCATGCGCCACTGAATCCCCACATGAACATACCAAGCTTAACCTGGAGTGCTGGGTTAGCCTTAACTTCATCAGCTGTTGCACCAATGTAGCTAGGAGCCATAGATGAATAAGCAGAAACAACATAGTCAACAATTTCCTGAGCAAATAATGTTGCTGCTTTATCTAGGTCAGCCCAGAACTGATCCTGCTCTTCCTTTGTCCAGAGAGAGAAATCTGTGTTATCTCTACCAGCTTCTGTGAAGAGAGCATAGCTATACTTCATTGAGTTATAATAGTCATTCATACCGATGATTGGCTGAGCATAGAGTGTGCTAGAACCATCATATGTAGGGTCAGAGAGAACGTAAATAGTGAAGATAACATCATCAATAGTTGCTGGTGTTCCATCAGAGAAGACAAGGTCATCTCTCATTGTGAGATTGTAATCAACTGTTCCATCTGCATTCTGAACAACTTCAACGTCTCCTGCACCCTGGTAGAAGTAGTCTGTTCCGTTATAAGAGTGTGTCTCACCCTTGATACCATTATAAATAATAGCACCACCACGATCTGCAGCAAGAAGACCAAGCTGTGTAACATCAACGATGTCCTGGTCATATGCTGTTGCAGCAAAGAAAGGAGAGAACTTCATACCAAAGCTAGCTGTAGCAAAAACAGCTGTAGTTGGCTTAGCAACTGGAGCTGGAGCTTCTGTCTTAGCTGGAGCTGTAGTTGTTGTAGTTGAAGGTTTTACTGCTGGAGTTGTTTCTGTCTGGCCCTGAGCAAATACACTAAGTGTGCAGAGAACCATAAGAACAATAGCTAAAGTTTTTTTCATTCCTAATTCCTCCTAGAGGTATTAATAGCGTACAACGTACGCAAATTTACTTTTGTTCTTCCTCTTCAGGAAGTTTTGTTGTTCCAACTACCTTCATCGCTAAATCTTTTCTCTTAGCAAATAAAGAATATGAAAGAGCAACAAGAAGAAGAGTTAAGACTAAAAGGATTGCATCCTGGATGCTCTCCCCTCCCATTATCCATGAGACAATATGTCCTAAGAGAGAACACAGAGAAAAGAAAAAAGAAACGAAGACATAAGAAATAAGCTTTTCTGTAATCTTATCCTTCTCGCTTCTTATGTACTCACTCTTGGTCTTTCGTAACATTAGAACAATGTTTGTCTGCCCAAGAAGAGGAAAAGCTACAGCAATTAAAGGAAGAGAGACATACATAACTCTGCCTTTATCTGTATTAAGAAATAGAGCAACAAAGTAAATTATCCACTCAGCGATAGTAAAAACAAGAAAAACTTTTTTTACTCGCTCTATCTCTTCTTTTTTCTTTTCGAATCCGAACAACTCTCCTCTATATACTGGGATTGTAACTACCTTGCCATTTTTTTTGCTTTTATTCTCTAGGCGATAATCCTTCGTATATTTTCTAGAACTCATTCTTCTCTCAATCTTTTAATACAAATTTAAAAGTTGTAGGTTAAGAATACTATAATAGCCATAATTAATTCAACTATTTATAGAAACACAAACACAGAAATGAAAACTAAAAAGAAATTATAGTTTTTCACTAATTCTTTATATAATATTGAGTACCACAAATATAAATGGAGCTCTTAATTTTCGCATTTCGTAAATTTATGCATTTTTTGTATATTTCAATAAAAGAACTTTTCTTTTTGCTTTTTGCTTTTCTGATAGTGTAGAATATTACTAGAGGTGTTAAAGTGCGAATTCTTGTATTAGGCTCAGGAGCCAAGGACCATGCAGCAACTTGGTGGCTTAGCCAAAGTGCGTTTATTTCGGAATTATTTGTTGCTCCAGGCAACCCTGGAACAGAAGACATAGCAACAAATCTATATTCTACCGATCCATCTAACCCGGAAGAAGTTTATAGAGCTATAAAAGAACACAACATTGAAAGTGTATTTATTGGAACAGAAGCTCCTCTTCTAAGTGGAGTTAAAGAGTACCTTTCTGAAAGAGGAATTACTTGTTTCGGAGCATCAAAAGAAGCTTTAAAACTAGAAGATGATAGAGCTTTCTCTCGTTCATTTTCTCATCGCCATAATATTCCTGTTCCAGAAAACTCTGTCTTTAAAGATTTAGATAGTCTTGAGACATTCTTAGACCAACATCCAGATACTCGTTACACAATAAAGGCAAATACAATTACTCCATCTAGAATAATGCTGTCATCATCAGATAAGTATGCACTTTTGAATTATGCGCAGGGGCTATTGCAGAAAGGCCCTATCCTTCTTGAGAAGCATATCGATGGACTGCATGCAACAGCAACTCTTTTTGTCGATAAGAATGGATACTTACTACTTCCTCTTGCGAATGAATACACAAACGTATCTCATTTCCAAGGAACACCTACTGGTGGCATGGGAGCTATCGCACCAATTCCTCTTAATGACACTATAAAAGAGGAAATCAAAAATAAAATCATTGAGCCAACGCTAAGGGGATTAAAGGAAGAAGGACTCGCATATAGTGGAGTGTTAACTCTCTCTATAATTATCACTAAAGATGGCCCAATACTTGTCGACTATCATGTCCGTTTAAATGACCCTGCAACTCAAGCTATGGTTCCAATTATAAAAACAGATATCATCGAAATAATGGTAGCTATGAGAGAAAATAGACTATCTAGTGTCAAACTTGAGCTAAATAATCTCTCAACTGTAGCTGTAGTATTAGCTTCTTATGGTTATCCTATGGACCCTGTAATTGGCAAAGAGATAACAGGACTTTCAAATGCTTTCTTGATGAATACTGAAAACAAGCCACTAGTTTTTATTGGGGCAATTAAAAAGACTCCTGATGGTCGTTTCTTTACAAATGGTGGAAGATGCATAACTGTCGTAGGAAGAGCCCAAAGCTTAGAAAGTGCAAACATGCAAGCCTACAAGCTAATAAAAGACAAAAACTTCTCATCTCTTTGGTATAGAGATGATATAGGAAACAAATTCTTTAACCAGTGAAAAACAAATCTCCGAATCCTCATGGAAACGGAGATTTTTCTTTATTTGCCACTTAATGACTACGTCTAAACTCATAAAGTAAGATTCCAGTTGCAACCGATACATTTAAGCTATCGATATGACCTCGCATAGGGATTGAAGTTATATAATCGCAATTCTTTCTAACAAGATTCGATATTCCGTCTCCTTCGCTTCCCATAACAATGGCTGTTCTAGAAGCAAACTTTTCTTCGTAAGAACTAGAACCATTCATATCTGCACCATAAATCCAAAAGCCATTATCTTTTAATGTTTTTATCTCTCTAGTAAGGTTGGTCACTACAGATACAGGAACGTATTGCGCTGCACCAGAAGAAACTTTTACGACAGTCTCATTAGCTTGGACTGAACGTCTCTCTGGAATAAGAACAAGATCTACTCCAAACTGATCGGCTGAACGCAAGATTGCTCCAAGGTTATGAGGATCTGTAATGCCATCGAGGATTAAAACTAGAGCACCATCATCTTCTTTTAAAGAAGAACAAAACTCATCGACTGTAGTTTCAATTAACCTTGAAGCGCCACGTCTTGGACCACCTAAATCTAAGAGAGCACCTCTCAAATCAACCCCAATCATCATCGAGGAAAGCTCATCTTTACTAAGCTTTTTTACAGCAACCTTTCCAGTTAGAATTGCTTTTCGCTCTAAATCTTGAATTCTCTCTCCACCATTTCTCTGAAGATAGAGAGTAGAACCCATGCCTGCTTTTTTTAAGGCTTCCTCAATTGCATGATAACCGTAGACCTTCTCGCCCATTTATACCTCTTAGTTTTCCGTAAAAGCCATTGGCTTTGGATTTTTAGTTGGACTCATTGTATCATAAAGCTCTTTCATAATCTTCTTTTCTTTTATGCCAAGACGCTTTGGAGTTTCAACAACTACCTTAAGATACATATCACCCCTTGAGCCACCACGAAGAGAAGGTACGCCCTTACCTTTCAGTCTCAAAAGCTTTCCATTTTGAGTTCCCTCAGGAATATCAACCATAACATCGGTACCGTCAATAGTTGGAATCTGAATGCTATCACCTAATGCAGCCTGAACAAATGAGATTGGAACTTGGAGATAAACATCGTTTCCATCACGTACAAAGTACTTATCTGGACGAACATTTACAACAAGAATCAAATCGCCATTTGGACCACCGTTACTTCCAGCATCTCCCTTTCCTCTGAGAGTTAATCTTGTACCATCATCACTTCCTGCAGGAATTGTTACACTGAGTTTTTCGCTCTTTCTAATTGTTCCTGTGCCATGACACTCAGAGCAAGGATTGTCTACAACATATCCTGTTCCTCTACATGCTCTACATGGCTGTGACATCTGGAAGAAACCACCACCAGATACTGTTTGACCACTACCACCACAAGTAGGACAAGCATGTTTTCCTGTTCCACCAGTTCCGTGACAAGATGGACAAACATCATCATGTGAGAAAGAAATCTCTTTCTTACATCCAAATGCAGCCTCTTTGAAATCTATTGTAATATCATAACGAAGAGACTGTCCCTGTCTTGGGCCATTAGGATTTCTTCTTTGAGAAGACGATGAACCTCCTCCAAAGAAAGATGAGAATATATCAGAGAATCCACCTGAGCCTCCAAAAAGATCGCTGAAGTCTCTGTATACATTTTGGTAACCGCCACTTGCTGCACCACCCATACCATCAACACCAGCAAAGCCATACTGATCATATGCACTCTTCTTTTTAGGATCAGAAAGAACTTCGTAAGCCTCACTAGCTTCCTTAAATCTTTCTTCTGCTTGTGCATCTCCTGGGTGTGTATCAGGGTGATTTGCCATAGCAATCTTTCTATATGCTTTCTTTATTTCTTCCTCAGTAGCCCCTTTTTGAACTCCAAGGACTTCATAATAATCACGTTTTGCCATATTACCCCTATTTTACACCATAAGGCAGCATGTATTCCATGCTGCCCCTAAATCATCTAAAAAGATTTATTATTTTACTTCTTCAAAGGAAGCATCCATTGTATCATCACTACCATTTGAAGAAGATGTATTTGCTTCCTGACCACCCTGGCTCTGTTGATACTGGCCATTAGCCTGACCATTAGCTGAGCTAGCGTTTGCCTGTTGCTGAGCTTCATATACCTTCTGTCCAAGCTGCATTGATGCACTCTGAACTTTCTCAGTCTTACTCTTAATCTCTTCAGCACTAGCATTAGCATTAGCTAAAGTATCTTTAAGATCTTTAACTGCACTCTCGATAGCACTTCTCTCGCTTGGAGAAACCTTGTCGCCATAATCCTTCAAAGCTTTCTCTGTTGAATAAACAGTTGCTTCAGCATTATTCTTTGCTTCAATTGTCTCTCTAGCCTTCTTATCATCTTCAGCATGAGCTTCAGCTTCCTTGACCATCTTATCAATATCAGCTTCGCTTAAACCAGAAGAAGACTCAATTCTAATCTTCTGCTCCTTACCTGTTCCAAGATCCTTTGCAGATACATGGACAATACCGTTAGCATCGATATCGAATGTTACTTCAATCTGTGGTACTCCTCTTGGTGCTGGAGCAATGCCTTCAAGATTGAACATACCAAGTGTTCTGTTCTGAGAAGCAAGCTCTCTTTCACCCTGAAGTACGTGAATAGATACAGCTGTCTGACCATCTGTTGCTGTTGAGAAAATCTGACTCTTTCTTGTAGGAATAGTAGTATTTCTCTCAATAAGCTTTGTTGTAACACCACCAAGTGTTTCAATACCTAATGATAGAGGTGTGACATCCAAAAGAAGAACATCTTTTACATCTCCCTTAAGAATACCACCCTGAATTGATGCACCTACTGCAACAACTTCATCTGGGTTTACACCTTTATGTGGTTCCTTACCGAAAAGCTTCTTAACTTCTTCCTGTACCATAGGAATTCTTGTACTACCACCAACCAAGATAACTTCATCAATATCAGAAGCACTGAGTCCAGCATCCTTAAGAGCATTCATGCAAGGAATCTTTGTCTTTTCAACAAGTGGTTCAATCATCTGCTCAAACTTAGCTCTTGTAAGCTCTTTCTGTAAGTGCTTTGGACCTGTAGCATCTGCTGTGATGAATGGTAAGTTGATTGTTGTCTGTGTAGAAGAAGAGAGAACAATCTTTGCCTGTTCAGAAGCTTCCTTAAGTCTCTGGAGAGCCATCTTATCTGTTGAAAGATCGATGCCATACTCCTTCTTAAAGTCGCTTACTAGCCAGTCAATAATTACCTGGTCGATGTTATCACCACCAAGATGTGTATCACCATTTGTACTCTTTACTTCGAAGACACCATCTCCAAGCTCAAGAATTGAAATATCAAATGTACCACCACCAAAGTCGTAGACAGCAATCTTCTCTTCCTTAGAAGAATCTTTACCAAAACCATATGCAAGAGCAGCAGCTGTTGGTTCGTTTACAATTCTCTTTACATCAAGACCTGCAATTCTACCAGCATCCTTTGTTGCCTGACGCTGAGCATCGTTGAAGTAAGCAGGAACTGTAATAACAGCTTCCTTAATCTCTTCACCAAGGAAATCCTCAGCTGTTTTCTTCATCTTCTGAAGGATGATTGCAGAAATCTCTTGTGGAGAATACTGCTTCCCCTCAATATCAACTTTAATCTCATCGTTAGCTCCAGCGACAACCTTATAAGGAACCATCTTTGTTTCCTCGGTTACTTCGTGGAACTTTCTTCCCATAAATCTCTTAATAGAATAAATAGTGTTTTCAGGGTTTGTTACCATCTGGTTCTTTGCTGGTTTACCAACAAGACGCTCATCACCCTTGAAAGCAACAACACTTGGGGTTGTTCTATCTCCTTCACTATTTGCAATAACACTTGGCTCGTTTCCATCCATAACTGCAACACAGCTATTTGTTGTTCCGAGGTCAATACCAATAATCTTTCCCATATTCTAAATCTCCATATAATATCAAATTAAAACGATGATTTTACTCATCAAAAACTAAAATAATAATAGTAATAAAAATCGTCAATTTTTATTCTATTATTTCTTTGGCTTAGCAACAAAAACTTTTGCAGTTCTTAAAACTTTGCCATGAAGAAGCCAACCAGTTGCACACTCGGCAGCAACTTCTTCTTCTTTTATTCCTTCCTTCTCCTGAACACCGTAGGCTTCCATAGTATTAGGATCGTAAGGAGTACCAACCTTGCTATTAATCATCTCTAGGCCCCAATTTTGCTTAAGAACCTGGAAAAGATGATCTTTAACCATGACAACCCCTTTCTTCAGAGCTTCAATATCGTCAGTCTTCTCGCTAGCATCTATTGCTCTAGAGAAGTTATCTAATGGCTCAAGAAGATCTGAAATTAATGATTCGTTAGCGAACTTAACTGCATTTTCCTTTTCACTTCTTAATCTCTTTTTATAGTTCTCGGTATCTGCAGCACGGCGTAGCTCATCTTCCTTCATCTTGAGGATTGTTTCTTCAAGCTCTTTAACATGATTATTTAGCTCATCTATTTCAGAAAGAGTTGTATCCTCTTCCTCTTTTTCTTTCTCTTCATCAACAGCTAAATCTTCCTTTGTCTCTACTTCTTCTTTAACTTCTTTTTCTTCTTTCTTTTCTTCAGCCATTGCTTTAGTTCCTTTATTTTTATTTTTTTTATTCTTTCTCATAACAAATGCCCCTCCAAGGGCATCTGTATTAAAGGTAATAATTAATTCTTAACTCGTCAAACGAATCAATCATCATCAGAAACGTCTACCTCTTCTTCGTCGCCTATTACGATATCCATTTCTTCAATGAGTGGCTTCTTTTGTTCTTTTGGAGCTTCATTCTTTTTCTCTTCTCTCAAGACATTTTGCTGACCTTTTAGCCTTACAAGATTTGCTTCCTCGCTAAGTCTTTGACTCTTTGCTTCTTTATTCTCATCTTGTAACTTAGCTTTATCGTCTTTAAGGCTATCGATTGTATCTTGAAGGTTCTTCTCTTCTGCTTGGAGATTCCAAATCTCTTCTTTTATCTCTGTAACATTCTCTAACTTTGCTGAAAGCATAGCTTCACTCTCACTTATCTTAGAGCGAAGATCACTTAAAGAGTCTTCTGCCTCTTTAATCTTTCCATGAGTTGTTTCTAGGAGTAAGTGATAAGTTTCTTCACTATCACTTATAGTTTTATTAACAAGCTTTAAGAAATCTTCACTCTGACTCTTGGTCTTCTGTAATGTCTGATTTGATTCATTTTGAATATTCTCAAGAATCTCAGATAGAGTACCTTCACATCTGTCTTTGTATTGATTTCTTCTATTTTCCAAGTCATCCAAAACAAGATTAAAGTTATTTTTCTTCTCTTCTATATAGCTATTGAAGCTTTCTTCAATCTTTGTTTTGTCATTGTTAAATGAGACTAGAGCATCTTCAAGGTCACTCTTCTTCCTTTCGATATTAGCTTGAGAGAGTGCGATCAGTTCATCCTTAGTCTTACCAAGTTCTTCCAAGCTAAGCTTAGCCTCTTCGTTTAGATTATCTATAGACTGATTAAATTCATTTAATAGTCTCTCTTTCTTCTCAGCTAGTTCGCTTATGACACTCTCTATTTTCTTTTCTTTTTCATCTAACTTATCAGCATAGATGTCCATTGAAGCTGTGATTTCATCTTCTTTATCTTGGAGTTTCTCTTCTAGAGAGTTTTCTGTACTCTTAATGGCACTATCTAAATCCTCAATAGAAGAAGAAATCTTCTCTTCAAATTCGCTAAAGAGAGCATCACGTCTACTTTCAAAGCTACTAAGTGCCATTTCACGGTTCTTAGATAGCTCATCTGTCTTATTCTCTAGTTCTTTAACCACATTTTCTTTCTTAATCTCAAGTTCAGAAATTAAACCTTTGATTGATTCAGCGAATGTGTTTAGCTCATTCTTGCCATTATCGATGTTTTCATTGATTAACGCTTCTTCATCTTTCAATTTTGCAAGTTGATTTTCAGCCTCTTCCTCTTGCTCGCGGCAAATATCATCATAGGCCTTCTTTTCTTGTGCCATGTAATCAGAAAATTGCATCTTAGCTCTCTCAAGAGACTGAGAGAATTGCTGAAGCATTTCATTGTTTTCTTCTTTTTGGTTAGCTCCAGCATTTTTTAAGTCTTGCTCTGTAGATGCTACAAGGCGAACATAGTCTGCTTTGATTGAATCAAGCTGGCTTGTTAGTCTCTCTACATCCTTCTGGAATGCAAGCGCATAATCATTTACAGCTTCAATCTTTCTTACCTCTGCTTGTACAGCATAGAGTCTATTCTCTGCTTGTTCTGTCTGAACCTTCAGTTTTTTCAAAGCATTACCATAGTTCTCACATACCCCAGATAGGTCATCAAGTTCTCTTTGATGGACAAGAACAAGGTCTATAGATTCTGCTAAGTGATTCTGTACAGTATTAGCATGTTCAATTCTACTAGAAATATTCTGCTCACAATCCCTTGCTGTAGAGCTCATACGATTCATTGTAGAACTTACTTCACTACGGAAATTCTTTACTTGCTGGTTTAATGATTTAAGGGTTCTATCTTTTCTGTCAGCGGCACGAAAAGCAATTAATATAATTAAATTAACTAAAAAACTAACCCCAATAGCAACGTAAATGTAGGTAGTAGACATCGGCATCTCCATTAGAACAATTTTTTTCTTAATTCCACCCAATCCTTTACTGTTAAGTCTGCAGAAGAATCTGAGTGTTTTGTAGAGATAAGGGCACTTTTCATTCCTGCCCTATGGGCACCCTCTACATCTTTATGAATACTGTCTCCCACATACAGTATTGCCGTTTTCTCAACCCCTAATTTCTCACCTAAAATCTCAAAAGGTGTAAGTGAAGGCTTTAGCCTGCCAATCTCTTCTGTTGAAATCTGAACAGGAAAGAAAGACTCTATTTTCATTGCCTTAAGCTTGCTCCCAATTGGGAAATCAGATAGTACTCCCATAGAGTACTTCTTATCTTTTAAAAGTGAAAGAACTTCGCTCACTCCATTTGAAGCTTTTATTGATTTAAAAAGTGATTCATATCTTCGAGTAAAGACTCTCTCTTCCTTCTTTAAAAATGCATTAAGAAGTTTCTCATCACATCTTCCATACATATTGAGAACCATTCTCTTTCCATTCTCTTCCCGGCTAAGCACAGGCAAAGAAGAAAAGCTATCTTCTTCTCTAAGCTTCTGTCTAGCCTTGTTGTATTTCATAGCAAATACTAAATGAGGAAGAGAAGCAATAAAGACTCGAATATTTGTTTTCCATAGAGGATAAAAGGTTCCATCAATGTCGAAAGCAACTGCCTTTATCCCGTTTTCCTCTAAAAAACCCATTATTTCTTCCTTTTCACCTTTTGCTTGGAATTTCTGACAATTAACTCAGCTTTTTCTCGCTCTTTTCCCATTCTAGCCTTTCCGCCTGGTTTTCTGCTAATACCCTTCTTAACAGAAGATGTAGGCTTATTGTTCTTACGAATGACAGCTCTAATTTCCTTCTCTTCTTTCCCAGGACCCTTGTCATTTAAGCTAGGATTACGCTTTCTTTCTCTGAGTGAGATTTCAACAGGAATATATGTAAAGCCAAGGTCTCGTCTTATGCAATTCTTTAAGTATGAGATATATGTTTCAGGGAAGCCATGAACCTTGTTAACGAAGAATAAAAACCTAACAGGATTGTTGCTAACTTGTGTTCCATAGAGGACTTTAAAATATCCAGTAGCAGAACGAGGTGGTTCCTGATCTGTTGTCCACTTTTTCAAAGCTTCATTAAGTGATGATGTATCTACTCTCTTCTCAAGCTGTCTATAGACTTGCCAGACGATATCTAGCAATTTACCAACATCTATTGCTTCTAATGCAGAAATAGGTACAAGAGGAGCAAAAGAGAGGATAGGAAATAAGAATCTTACTCTATCTTTGATTGCCTCTAGTTCATTTTCAACTCCTGAGAGTTTATCAATCTTATTTAAGCAAAGAATGACACCTTTGCCTCTTCTCACGATAAGCTGAGCTATTTTCTTGTCTTGTTCAGCAAGCCCTTCTGTTACATCAATCATTAAAAGGACGACATCTGCTTCATCTATTGTCTTAATAGCTCTATTTACAGAGTAGTATTCTACATCTTCATCAACCTTACTCTTTCGTCGAATACCTGCAGTATCTAGAACAGTGTAATCTGTTCCTTTGTAAACAAAGGTACCCTTCATTACATCTCTTGTTGTTCCAGCAATATCTGAAACAATCGAAATATTTCTTCCAGTTAAAAGATTAGTTAATGTACTCTTACCTGTATTAGGCTTTCCCATAATTGCAAGCTTAATTGATTCTGGTTCTTCAGGCTCTTCCTCAACTCTTTCTAGGTTGAGCATACCAAGTATTGTATCTTCTAATTCTTCTATTCCTAATCCATGAGCAGATGAAATACCAACTACGCGCTGAAAGCCATAAGCAAAATAATTCCAAATGAGGTCATCTCTAGATGGATCATCTATCTTATTTACAACTAAAACAACCTTATCTGTATATGGTCTTAGTTCTTCAAGTAGCATCATATCTTCTGCTGTTACTTCCATGCAGTCCATCAAAAAAAGAATTATGTCACTTTCTGAAAGAATAGAAAGAGACTTCTGAGTTACAGCGTGATCAAGTCCTACCCTATCAAGCTTAACACCACCTGTATCGACAAGCGTTACTGGATGGTTTCCAAGTAGCCATCTTTCAGGAATTGGGTCACGCGTTACACCTGGAGTAGGGTCTGTGATAGCCCTTCTCTTTCCTACTAATCTATTAAATAGTGTAGATTTACCTACATTTGGCCTTCCAACAATTGAGATAAGAGGAAGAGTTGTATCTATGTCTGCTTTATTTCTTATGTCTAATTTTTCTGCCATATATCACACCTTAAAAATAGCTAACTCAACATATTATGTAAAATTATATTGTATTTAATCTAGTTGGTTATCTCTTTTTTCTAGTTCACGCTTTTATCTTCTTCCGTTATAATTCAGTCTATGGAAAAAGATAATTCAAAAGGACAAGGTAGCTTTAGATATACCCTTGTGATGTATATTATACTCCTTATTCTTGTTGTTCCTGGTCTTTTCTTTTTGATACCTAGAGCAAAGCAAAACTTTGCTAATTACCATATTAGAGAGCACTACGAGATGTGGATGGCAAGTAAAGATGATTCTAATATCGCTTACTATCCTGTCATTCTGTTTTCAAATGGAAAAGAAGTAAACGTTGAAAGAAAGATTACTAATGCATCAACCCCAATCCACTCTCTTTTGGAAGCTTTAATATCACCTCTAAATAAGACAGAAAAAAACAACATGTTATCCACTTTTATACCAGAGGGAACAAAGCTCATTGGTGCTTCATATGATGGTGGATTCTTCTTTGTCGAGTTATCTAAAGAATTTCTTTCTTCAAAAGATATAGATAAAGCACTAGAGCAAATAAAAAAGACTCTCAACCTTTATTACAAAGTTGAAAGCCTTACTGTTATTTCGGACGAAACAATTTTCAAGATCTAAATCGAGTTATCTTTAACGCTTTGCCTGTTTCTGCAGACACGTCAATTATTACGCCTTCCATTTCTCCTTTTCCCTCTGCAACTTCACTTCTTATTGGTAGCTGAGTAAGTTGTCTCTCTATAGCTTTCTCTGGAGAAGAACCTATAACAGCACCATGGACTCCTGTTAGACCAAGGTCCGTTATGTAGGCTGTTCCATTAGCTAGAATCTTTTCATCTCTTGTTTGTACATGAGTATGAGTTCCAACAACAGCACTAACACTGCCATCTAAGAAAAAAGCCAAAGCCTCTTTTTCTTCGGCAGATTCTGCATGAAAATCAACAAAGATAATTGGTGTAACTTTCTTTATATTTCTTACCAGTGCTTCAGCTTTTCTAAATGGATCATCAATCAGTGGCATATCGACTCTGCCTTGGAGGTTGATAACACCTATCTTGTACTTTCCGCAATTCTTTATCGTCATGCCTTTTCCAACACATGGCTCTGGGTAATTAGCTGGGCGTAAGATATCATCTTGAGAATCGAGAATAGAGAATATTTCTGTCTTTTGCCAAATATGATTGCCACTTGTGATTACATCAACTCCACTAGTTTTCATCTTATTGTAATCATCTATCGTTATGCCAAAACCATCTGCAGCATTCTCGCCATTAGAGATAACAAAATCTATCTTGTTCTCTTTAATAGCACAAGAGAGCCCCAAAAAAAGGGCTCCCAATCCTGCTTTACCAGATACATCTCCTAACATAAGGACACGAATAACGTTATCTGTCACTTAGCATACTCCACAATTCTAGTTTCTCTAATAATAGTAACCTTAATCTTACCAGGATATCTAAGCTCTGCTTCAATTCTTTCTGCAATTTCTTGTGCAATCTTCTTTGCACCTTCATCAGAAACAGTGTCACTATTAACAAGAATTCGTAGTTCTCTTCCTGCTTGGATAGCAAAGGCATTCTCTACGCCTTCAAAACCTTTTGCAATATTTTCAAGGGACTCAAGTCTCTTAATGTAATTGTCCAAGCTTTCTCTTCTGGCACCAGGTCTAGCAGCAGAGATAGCATCTGCAATCTGAACGATTATAGCTTCAATTGAAGTTGGCTCAACATCATTATGGTGAGCAAGAACACAGTTGACAACCTTACTATCCTCGCCAAGACGCTTTACAAGTTCACCGCCAAGTTCTGCATGGTTAGCTTCGCTCTCTGTCTCTGCGCCCTTACCAATATCGTGTAAAAGACCACCTCTCATAGCAAGATCACTATCTGCACCAACTTCACTAGCTATCATACCCGCAAGAATTGCAACTTCCTTTGAATGAAGTAGTACATTTTGACCATAACTTGTTCTGAAATGCAATCTTCCCAAAGCACGTATAAGTTCGGTTCCCATATTGTGAATACCAAGATCGAAAACAACCTTTTCTCCCTCATCAACAATAATTCTTCCGATTTCTTTACTTACCTTGTTAACAACCTCTTCGATTCTTGCTGGATGTATGCGCCCGTCCTGAACAAGACGTTCAAGAGCAACTCGAGCAATCTCTTTTCTTACTGGATCAAAACAAGAAATAACGACAGCCTCTGGAGTATCATCAATGATGATATCAACACCTGTAAGTGTTTCAAGAGTTCGAATATTTCTTCCTTCTCGTCCAATAATCCTTCCTTTCATTTCGTCAGAAGGAAGAGTAACACTAGTAGTTGTAATTTCGCCAGATACTTCTGTTGCTAATCTTTGAATAGAGGTAATTATAATATCCCTAGCTTTTTTATCAGCTAATAGCTGTGCTTCTTGTTCGATTTTATTTACATAAACCTGTCCATCGTGCTCAGCTTTTTGCTTCATTTGCTCTATAAGGATACTTTTTGCCTCATCACGAGACATTTGAGCAACCTTTTCATACTCTAAATCTAAATCAGACTCTCTTTTTTCAACAGCCTCTTCTCGTTCCTTTAATGCTGCTTCTTTCTCTCCTAGTTGTTTTGTTACGGAGTCATTCTCCTGCTGCTTACGCTCAAGATTTTCTTCCTTTTGCTGCAGTCGTCGCTCTGATTTCTGCAGTTCAGCTCTTCTGTCGCGAGCTTCACTTTCCTGCTGTTGTTGCTCTTTAAGGAGTTTATCTCGTGTTTCAATGATAATCTCCTTAGCCTTCGCTTCAGCATTCTTTGAAGCATTCTCTTCAAGGACCTTTGCCTTTTGTTCAGCGGAAGTTAATTTCAACTTCGCATATATGCAACGGCCTCCAAAGCCGATAGCAATACCTACAATTCCAACCAAGAGATATAACAATACTGTTAACATATTGTTCACCTCCTGTTTAACATTATCAGTTATCTACGATAATGAAACAATTTACAAGGTATTGTCAAGAAGACAAAAAAAACCGCCACGCTATTGTGACGGCTCAGGGTTAACCCCTTTTGTACCTTTAAAAGGTAAATTAAGCGAGCTTTAACTCGCAAGGACTTACTTATCGGCCTTCTTAGCCTTCTTATCGTCCTTCTTGTCAGCCTTTTCTTCCTTCTTAGTCTTTTCAACTAATTCAAGGATTACCATTTCAGCTGCATCCCCTTGTCTGTAACCAGTCTTGAGGATTCTTGTGTAACCACCCTTGCGTTCTTTGAACATTGGGGCGATGTCCTTGAAAAGCTTAGAAACGACGTCTTCGTCGTAGATGTCCTTAGCAATCTCTCTGCGGTTAGCGACTGTATCAGTCTTAGCACGAGTGATCATCTTTTCAGCCATCTTTCTAACTTCAAGGGCCTTTGCTTTTGTGGTCTCTATTCTCTCATATCTGAAGAGAGATGTGACCATGTTGCGCTTAAGAGCTTTACGTTCTGAACCCTTACGTGATAGCGCGTTGAAACCAATCCTATGCTTCATTTTCTACTTCCTTGTTCTCTGGGACTTTAATTGAATTCTTTAAGACACTGAAATCTGTCATTCCCAAGGTAAGCCCCCATTCCTTAAGTTTATCCTTAATTTCTGAGAGAGACTTCTTTCCGAAGTTTCTTGTCTTGGTTATTTCTTCTTCAGTCTTCTTTGCAAGGTCGCCAATAGTCTTGATTCCCGCATTCTTTAAGCAGTTAGAAGAACGTACTGTTAACTCTAACTCTTCAACAGGTGTATCAAGAAGCTTCTTGACCTTTTCTTCTTCTTCATCAACCTCTTCTGTTGTGCAAATCTTGTCTTCATCGAAGTTAATAAAGATAGTGAAGTGTTCCTTAATAATCTTTGCAGCTTCACCTAAAGCATTCTCTGGTGTAATAGTACCATCGGTGTAGACATCGAGAATGAGCTTCTCATAATCGATTCTTTCACCTACTCTGCATGGTTCGATAGCATACTTAACTCTCTTAATTGGAGAATAGAATGCATCGATAGCAATAGTACCTGGCTCCTCAGAATACTTTTCGTTTAACTCTGAAGGAACATATCCACGACCTAGGTCGATCTGAACTTCCATTTCAAGGTCACAATCAGGCATCATTGTCATGATGTGCAAATCCTTGTTAGTTACGGTCACCTGATCACGTTCGAAATCAGCACCAGTAATAACACCAGGACCCTTACACTGAATTGTAAGAATTGTACCTTCACATTCCTCTGGCATACCAATATGAAGCTTTTTGATTGCTGCAATAATATCTGAAATATCTTCACTAACACCAGGAAGTGGCTCAAATTCGCTAGTTACCACATGTGGTACCTTTAATCCACTACCATCTCCCTTAAATGTAGTAAACCTAATTGCAGAAACAGCATAACCCTGGATTGATGAAAGAAGCACTCTTCTTAGAGTATTTCCAACTGTTGTTCCAAAGCCTCTTTCAAAAGGATATGCAACAAACTGACCATAATCGCTTGTGCTTACTGTATTTTCAGAGGTAATTCCTGAAGGTCTCTTAAAACCTTTAAGAAGATTTTTTCTAGCCATGGTTACTCCTATTATTTTGCTTATAATCAGCTATAACTGCGAGGGAAAAATCCCCCGCAGATGATTATTTCTCAGACACGGCGTGTCTTACGAGGACGACAACCGTTGTGTGGAATTGGGGTAACGTCTCTGATAGAACGAACCTTCAGTCCAAGAACACCAAGAGTTCTAATTGCACTTTCGCGTCCAACACCTGGTCCCTTAACAAAAACATTTACTTCCCTAAGACCGAAGTCCATTGCCTTCTTACCAGCTGTTTCACAAATTGTCTGAGCAGCATAAGGAGTTGACTTTTTAGCTCCTCTGAAGCCTAGTCCACCTGCTGAAGCCCAGCTGATTGCATTTCCAGCAAGGTCAGTAAAAGTAATGATTGTATTGTTGAAAGTAGCCTGGATGTATACATTACCTTCCAAGACAGTCTTCTTAACTTTTTTCTTTGCAGTAGCCATATTACCTTACTTCCCCTTATTTCTTCTTTCCAGCGACAGTCTTCTTCTTGCCCTTTCTTGTACGAGCATTAGTCTTGGTTCTCTGACCTCTGACTGGAAGACTCTTTCTGTGGCGAAGGCCTCTGTAGCAACCGATATCCATCAATCTCTTGATGTTAAGGGCAACCTCAGTTCTTAGATGTCCTTCAATTTTGTACTCTTCTTCAAGAACGTTTCTGAGAGTAGCAATCTCGTCTGGAGAGAGTGTATTGATTCTAACGTCTGGATTAATATTTGTCTTCTGACAAATGTCCATAGCTGACTTGTTTCCAATACCATAGATATATGTCAGAGCGATCTTGACAGCCTTGTTTGGCAAGTCAACACCTGCTATACGTGCCATATTGGCCTCCTAATTATTTCTGTCTCTGCTTGTGCTTTGGGTTATCGCAAACAATGCGAACAACACCTGCACGTCTAATAACTTTACACTTGTCACAAATTGGTTTGACACTTGCTCTTACTTTCATAGTAAAAAAGCTCCTTTAGATTTTCTTTGTCTTACGCTTCTTTGAATCAACAAAACCATCATGGTGATGCATCTTCATCATACCGTCGAGCTGTCTCATTGTATCAAGATCAACACCGACTAAGATGATAAGTGATGTTCCACCAAATAGCATTGCTACTGAAGCAGGAAGATCAAAGATCAACTGAACCAGAGTAGGAATCAAGGCGATAAATGCCAAGAAGATAGCACCTGGAAGAACTATTCTGTTGAGAACCTTTGTGAGATACTCTTCGAGCTTCTCATTTCTGACTCCTGGAACAGAACCACCATTGTCTCTAATGTTCTTAGCCATTTCGATTGGATTCAAACTAATCTGGGTATAGAAGAATGCAAAGCCTATAATCAGCAGGGTGTAGATTATTAGATATGGGGCCCTCTGCGGATTCAAGAAATTTGCTACTGCCACCATCCAGCCAACATTTGTGTTGCCTAACATGAGTGGAATCTGCAATAGTGTCGAAGCGAAGATTACAGGAATAACACCAGATGGGTTAATCTTGAATGGAATATATGTGCTCTGAGAGCCATACATCTTTCTTCCTACAACACGTTTTGCATATGTTACAGGTATCTTTCTTGTGCCCTGTTCTTCGTAAACAACAAGAGCAACAACAAAGAAAAACATTATGATAACTACAACAAGTGATACTGGGTTAATTGTCTTACTAGCAATACCTGTTACCATCGTGTAGAAAGCATTTGGGATTCTTGCAACGATACCAGCAAAGATAAGCAATGAAATACCATTACCTACTCCAAACTGAGTAATCTTTTCACCAAGCCATACACAAAGCATTGAACCTGTAGTACAACTTAGGATTGCAACTGGGATGAAGACTCCAACTGGAACAGAAAGAGCTCCAGGAATTGACTGAGCATATACAGAAGCAGCGAGAGACTGGATTATACAAACCAGAACAGTTGCATAACGAGTATATTGCTGAATCTTCTTTGATCCCTGTGGATCTTCAGCCAACTTCTTTAAAGATGGGATAACCAACATCAGCAACTGAAAGATAATTTCAGTACTGATGTATGGCATTACACCCAACATAAAAATTGAGAAATTGGAGAAAGCACCACCGGAGAAAAAGTTTAAATATTCAGTAATGGAGGATGAATACATTCTGTAGTAGTCATAAACTACCCCAGGGTTTACACCAGGAATTGGAAGGTAAGCTCCGATTCTTGTTACAATTAAAAGACCAAAAGTAATTAAGATCTTTTTCTTGATATCCTTCATTCTAAACATATCTACCAGTGTGTTTGCCATTTGAATCCCTCTTATTTGACGATACCACCAGCGGCCTGAATTTTCTCTGCCGCTTTCTGAGAGAGTTTAAGTCCCTCAACTGTTAACTTCTTTGTAACTTCTCCTGAAGCAAGGATCTTAACAGTAGTATTCTTACCTTTAATAACTCCAGCTTCGCGAAGAGTTGCATCACTTACAAGAGCACCATCTTCAAAGACAGCATCTAATGTAGCGAGAGATACAGCCTGATTCTCAACCTTGAATGGATAGTTGGAGAATCCGCGTCTTGCGACACGTCTGTAGAGAGGCATCTGACCACCTTCAAAACCAGGTCTTACACCACCACCTGAACGGCTATTCTGGCCATCATGACCTCTTCCACAAGCTCTACCCTTAGAAGAAGCACCACGACCAACGATGGTCTTAGACTTTGTTGCGCCATAAGGCTTAATAATCTGTGCCATAGTTAAATCTCCTCAACCTTAACAAGGTGTTCAACTGTGCGGACCATACCACGGTTAACAGGATTATCTTCACGAACTACGGAGCTATTAATCTTTCCAAGTCCTAAAGCCTTTACAGTCTTTCTCTGAACTGGAAGAGTTCCTGCAACTCCTCTAACAAGTGTAATCTTAATCTGTTTTGCCATGATTAACCCCACATTTCCTTAAGAGTTTTACCTCTATTCTTAGCAACATCTGCAGCATTGTAGATGTGCGCAAAAGCATCGAAGGTAGCTTTTACAGTGTTAATACCATTTCTTGAGCCGAGAGACTTAGAAATAATATCTTTAATACCTGCAGCATCACAAACGAGACGAACAGCACCTCCTGCAATGACACCTGTACCAGGAACAGCTGGCTTAAGAAGAACTGAAGCGCTCTTAAATTCACCAACTACGTCATGAGGAATAGTTGTTCCCTTTACAGGAACTGTAACAATAGATGCCTTAGCCTTTTCTGTTGCTTTTCTAATAGCATCTGTAACATCGTTTGCCTTGCCGAAGCCATAGCCTACCCTGCCATCACCATAACCAACAACAACGAGAGCTGCGAATGAAAATCTCTTTCCACCCTTAACAACCTTTGTTACACGGTTAAGTTTAACAAGCTTTTCTACGTATCCTTCCTGCTTGACTTCTCTTTCTCTTGATCTTTCCATACCGTAACCCCTTAGAACTCCAAACCAGCTTTTCTAGCGCCGTCTGCGATGCTCTTGACGATGCCATGGTAAAGATAGCCATTTCTATCAAAGACAACTGTCTTGATACCCTTTTCAATGCATCTCTTTCCAATAGCTTCACCAAGCTTCTCAGCATCAGCTACTGTGTTTCTGAGATTCTTGAATTCAGCCTCAAGTGTAGAAGCGGAAGCCAATGTATGACCAACTGTGTCATCAATAACCTGAACATACATGTGTAGGTTTGATCTTGATACAGTCATTCTCGGTCTGAGAGCAGTACCAGAGATAGACTTTCTGATATGATTCTTTCTTCTGGCATGTTTTCTTGCTTTATCGATCATTCTGTTCATACTAAGCCACCTTATTTCTTACCACCAGACTTACCAACCTTACGGCGGATATTCTCGGTTTCATACTTGATTCCCTTACCCTTATAAGGCTCTGGACCTCTAAGAGATCTAATTTCAGCAGCAACCTGACCAACTCTTGCCTTATCAATACCTGTGATAACAAGCTTAGTTGGAGATTCAACTGTAATAGAGACATCTGAAGGGATAATGTAATCAATCATTGTAGAGTAGCCAAGGCTGAGGGTAACAAAGCCCTTACCCATTTCAGCTTTAAAACCTACACCATTAATAACAAGAGTCTTTGTGTATCCCTGGCTAACACCAACAATCATGTTATGGATTAACTGGCGATATAGACCATGATAACCTCTAATCTCTTTGTCATCATTACATCTAGTTAAGACTACTTCGTTGTCTTTTACTTCAACACTAATCTGTGGTCTAACTTCCTGAGAAAGAGTTCCCTTTGGTCCCTTAACTGTAACAAGACCATTGTTAACTGTAACTGTAACACCCTGAGCGATAGCTACTGGTAATTTACCGATTCTAGACATTCTATCCTCCTATTACCAGATTGTGCAAAGCACTTCGCCACCAACACGTGCTTCCTTAGCCTTCTTGCCAGTGATAACACCTGTTGAAGATGATACAACTACAACACCAATGCCGTTGAAAACGCTTGGGATATCCTTGTAACCGCAATATACACGGCGACCAGGAGTAGATACACGATTAATACCATGAATAACTGGAGTCTGATCATCTTCATACTTGAGGAATACTCTGATGAAAGTGACATCATCCTTAGTTACTTTCTTAAAATTCTTGATGAATCCTTCGTTCTTAAGAATCTTGATAATCTGGAGCTTAAGATTGGAAGCTGATACATCGACTTTTTCATGCTTTGCCTGACTAGCATTTCTAATCTTAGTCAGCATATCTGCAATTGGATCACTAACTGCCATTTTCTTATCTCCTACCAGCTTGACTTTGTTACACCAGGAATCTCGCCTTCACTTGCGAGCTTTCTGAAACAACATCTGCACATATCGAATTGGCGCATATATCCTCTAGGACGACCGCAAATTCTACAACGATTATACTTTCTTGTTGAGAACTTAGGTTCTCTCTTGCTCTTTACTATTAAAGACTTTTTTGCCATAGGTCAGCTCCTTACTTTGCAAACGGCATACCGAGGTACTTAAGAAGAGCATAACCCTGCTCATCATTGGCTGCGCTAGTAACGATAGCAACGTTTAAGCCACTGATTCTCTCGATCTTGTCGAAGTCGATTTCAGGGAAAATAATCTGCTCAGTAATACCGAGAGAATAGTTTCCGTGACCATCAAAAGCATTAGGATTAACACCCTTGAAGTCCTTAACACGAGGAAGAGCGATACAAATTAGACGCTCAAGGAAATACCACATATTGTCACCACGAAGAGTAACCATAGCTCCGATTTCCTGTCCCTCTCTAACCTTGAAGTTAGCAATGGATTTTCTAGCCTTTGTCTTAACAACATGCTGGCCAGTAATCTGTTCAAGTTCCTTGACAGCAGCTTCTAAGAGCTTCTTGTTTGTTGTTGCTTCACCAACACCAACTGAGACTGTAATCTTCTCAAGCTTTGGAATCTGCATAGGAGTCTTGAATGAAAATTCCTTCTGCAAAGCAGGAACAACCTCTTCAATGTACTTTCTCTTGAAATTTGGTACAAACTTCTCAGCCATCAGAGTGCCTCTCCTGTCTTTTTGGCATAACGAACTTTCTTTCCGTTTTCCATTTTGTATCCGATCTTTGAAACATTACCCTTACTTACGAGAGCAACGTTTGAAACATGAATCGGAGCTTCAACTTCCATGATGCCGCCCTTATCCTGAGCATTCTTCTTGTGCATAGTCTTCTGGACCATGTTAGCACCCTGGACGATGACCCTTTCCTTTACTGGGTCAATCTTGACGATCTTACCGGTATAACCTTTGTCTTTACCGGTTAAGATCTTGACTGTGTCATCTTTCTTCAGTCTCATTTTCTTCTCCTACAACACTTCCGGAGCAAGAGAGACAATCTTCATGTAGTTATCTCTAAGTTCTCTAGCGACTGGCCCGAAGATTCTCTTTCCGCGAGGGTTATTGTTGGCATCAATGACAACACATGCGTTATCATCGAACCTGATATATGTACCGTCAGGTCTTCGGTATTCCTTTTTTGTGCGAACGACCACTGCCTTTAAGACGTCACCTTTTTTGATAGCGCCATTAGGAAGGGCATCCTTGACTGCAACTACGATAATGTCGCCAACACCAGCAACATATCTATGGCTACCGCCGAGAACCTTGATGCACTGTACACGCTTTGCACCACTGTTGTCCGCTACGTTCAAATAAGTCTGCATCTGTACCATGACTTTTCTCCTTTAGCGAGCTCTCTCGACGACTTCAACGAGTCTCCAACACTTATCCTTAGATAGGTGGCGGCACTCCATGATGCGAACTGTATCACCAATATGAGCATCATTATTCTCGTCGTGAGCCTTAAACTTCTTAGTTGAGATCACGTACTTTTTGTACAGTGGGTGGAGGGTTCTATCAGAAACCTCAACAACAATAGTCTTGTCCATCTTATCAGACTTAACTATGCCTGTCATAACTTTCTTCTGTGCTTCCATTTACGTGCCTCTCTTATTTATCTTTCTTTTCAAGTCCAATGTCTAAAGCATGGATTCTTGTATTAAGACGAGCAATATTCTTTCTAGTGGAACCAATAGACATTGGGTTGTCTAAGTGTCCTAAAACCTTCTGCATTCTCAGGTTGACTAGTTCCTTTCTAAGCTTGTCCCTCTCGGCAACAAGCTCGTTGTAGCTAAGATCTTTATAACTCTTCATAGTTTACTCCTGATTAGCACGAGACACGAACTTTGTCTTGATTGGAAGCTTGGAAGCAGCAAGTGTAAGAGCTTCTCTAGCAAGCTCTTCATCGATGCCTCCCATTTCGAACATAATTGCGCCTGTCTTTACGACTGCTACCCAGCCTTCAGGAGCGCCCTTACCATTACCCTGTCTTGTTTCAGCAGGCTTCTTTGTGTATGGCATATCAGGGAAGATGCGAATCCAAACCTTACCACCACGCTTTACGTGACGTGTCATAGCGACACGAGCGGCTTCAATCTGACGATTCGTAATCCAATATGGCTCTAGAGCCATGAGACCATACTCACCGAAGGAAATCTGATTTCCCTTGTGTGCAACTGCGTCTCTTGTTCCGCGCTGCTTTTTTCTGTATTTAATTCTCTTTGGACTAAGCATCTTTTAACCTCTAGCCTCTTCAGCCTTATTCTTGCTTATAGTTGCAACAGAATCATCTTCATTCTTTACACCGTGTTCATAGATTTCACCATTGAAAATCCATACCTTAACACCGATTGCACCGAATGATGTGTTTGCTGTAGCAAAACCATAATCAATATCAGAACGAAGTGTGTGAAGAGGAACTCTTCCTTCCTTCATCTGTTCATTTCTTGCGATTTCAGCACCACCGAGACGACCAGAACACTTAATCTTGATTCCCTGGACACCACCAAGCATAGCTCTGGAGATTGCATTCTTCATTGCTCTGCGGTAAGCTCCACGACCTTCAAGCTGTCTAGCGATGTTCTGAGCAACAAGCTGAGCATCACATTCAGACTTCTTGATTTCTTTAATCTTGATCTGAACTTTCTTCTCTGTAAGCTTCTGCATCTTTTCAGCAATCTTCTCTACGTTAGCACCCTTTGCTCCGATGATAACACCAGGGCGTGCTGTAGCGATGACCATTGTGATGCGCTGTGGCTTACGAATAATTTCGACTTCGCTGATCTCTGCACCTGCAACCTCAGGACAAGCAAGTAGTGCCTTTCTGAGTACAAGATCTTCGTGGAGTGTATCTGCATACTCCCTAGGATCAACATACCACTTTGACTTCCATGTCTTATTAACACCAAGTCTGAGTCCGATTGGATTTACTTTCTGGCCCATTATTTGCCTACCTTTGCTTTCTCGTCTACAACGACGGTAATATGAGACATTCTTCTGAGAAGGATGTCACGCTTTCCGTGAGAACGAGCCCATACTCTCTTAAGTCTAGGACCGTCATTGACTCTTAACTCAGAAACGAAGAGTGATTCTTCATCAAGTTTCTTGTTTTGAGACAAAGCGTTAGCACCTGCGGACTTGAGAACTTTCAGAATAAGGTCTGAACCTTTCTGAGGCATTGCTTCCAAGATGGCAACAGCTTCAACATAGCCTTTTCCTCTAACAAGGTCTGCAACAGGGCGAACCTTGGAAGGAGATACCATCAAATACTTGGCAACTGCTTTATAACCTTTCTTAGTTTCCATACTCTAACCTTATTTAACCTTCTTATCAGATGCGTGCCCACGGAAAATACGTGTAGGTGCAAACTCACCGAGCTTGTGTCCGACGAGGTTCTCGGTTACATATACAGGAACCCAAGTCTTACCGTTGTACACGGAAATCGTGAAGCCGACCATCTCTGGGATGATTGTTGAACTACGTGAGTAGGTCTTGATCATCGGCTTTTGATTAGCCTGGTTTGCTGCTTCAACTCTTTTTAAGAGCTTAGCTTCAATAAAAGGACCTTTTTTGATTGATCTTGACATTTCTTACTACTCCTACTTGCGCTTCTTGACAATGAATGCATTAGATGGCTTCTTCTTAGAACGAGTCTTACCACCCTTAGCAGGTTTACCCCAAGGTGTACATGGGTTTCTACCTGCGGCTGTCTTGCCTTCACCACCACCATGTGGATGGTCAACTGGGTTCATGACAACACCTCTTACCTTTGGACGGCGTCCAAGATGTCTTGAAGCACCTGCTTTTCCAAGAGAAATGTTCATGTGGTCTTCGTTGCCAAGTACACCAAGTGTGGCATAGCATTCACCAAACACCATTCTCATCTCACCAGAAGGTAAACGTAGAGTAACATAGTCTCCTTCCTTAGCGACGACTGTAGCACTCAGGCCTGCGCTCCTAACTAACTGTCCACCGCGACCATAGTTAAGTTCGACGTTGTGAACACTTAATCCGAGGGGAATGTTCTTCAAAGGAAGAGCGTTTCCTGTAGTAAGAGGTGCATTTGGACCAGATACAACCTTTGTTCCAACTGTTAGCCCCTTAGGTGCCAATATATAGCGCTTTTCACCATCAGCATAGGCAACAAGAGCAATAAGGACAGATCTATTGGGATCATATTCGATTGTCTTTACTGTTCCTGGAACACCATACTTATTGCGCTTAAAATCAATAATTCTGTAAGCTCTCTTAGCTCCGCCGCCACGACGACGTACGCTGATGCGTCCAAATGTGTCGCGACCAGAGTTCTGATGAAGACTTACTGTGAGGGACTTCTCAGGCTTCTGTGCTGTAACTTCACTCTTAACAAGTGTAGTCTTCTGGCGGAGACCCGGAGTATTTGGTTTATAATTCTTAAGTGCCATATTATCCTATCTCCTCTTAGCCTTCGATAGCCCCAATGGACTGACCCTTGGCCAATGTTACGATTGCTTTCTTCCAGGATGGTGTGTATCCCTTAACGAATCCACCCTTACCTCTGGAGAACTTTGGCTTTCCGCCAACATTCATTACATTGCAAGATGTACAATCAACATTAAAGAGTTCCTTAACTGCCTTCATGATTTCATACTTGTTAGCAGCTGGATCAACTTTAAATGTATACTTCTTATATTCACTTTCACGTGCAATGTTTGACTTTTCACTTAAAACTGGTTCGATGATAACTCTATCTGCTCTCATTTCGCTTTCTCCTTAGTTTTCACCGTAGAAATCGTTGAGATTAGATACAGCAGACTTCAAAACGATAACCTTTCTGCCGTAGAGAAGTTCCTTAGCAGATAACTTATCGTATGCAAGAACACGTAAATAAGGGATGTTCTTTGCAGCGCGTCTAATCATAACATCATCATCTTTCATAACAAGAACTGTTCTCTGACCAACTGTCTGGAAAGCAGACATAATCTGAGCCATATCCTTTGTTTTACCGTTTTCGCTGGTGAAATCCTCAACAACAACAAGTCTGTCTTCTTCAACAGCAAGAGTAAGAAGACTCTTCATTGCAAGTCTCTTAACCTTCTTTGGAAGAGAATAAGAGTAATCGCGTGGCTTTGGCCCAAAGATTGTACCACCACCAACTGTGATAGGAGACTTCTTGTCACCTCTTCTTGCATTACCTGTTCCCTTCTGCTTATAAGGCTTGGTATTGCTGTAATTGACCTCAGCTCTGGTCTTTGTGCATGCAGTTCCGACACGGCGGTTAGCTGCTTCGTTTCTAACGGCATGGTAAATAGATCCTGTTGATACTATTACACCGAAAACATCTTCATTTAGCTGAACTGTTCCGATTTCCTTGCCGGCTGTAGAAAAGAGTTTATGTTCCATACTATACCTGCCTTACTTCTTTACTGCCTTTTTGACGACTACTGTGCTGTCTGTTGGACCAGGGATTGCACCCTTAACCATCAAAACATGCATTTCACTATCTACTGCAACAAGCTTAAGATTCTGAACTGTAACCTTCTCATTGCCCATATGTCCAGCCATCTTCTGGCCTTTGAATGTATGAGCAGGAGTAGATGACATAGCTGTACCACCAAGGTCTCTATGGAACTTTGAACCGTGGGTCTTTCTACCACCACCAAAGCCATGACGCTTCATACCGCCCTGGTAGCCCTTACCCTTACTTGTTCCAGTTACGTCCACATAAGCTACTTCTTTAAATAAATCAACGCCAAGAACATCGCCAACTTTAACTTCAGAATCGAAGTCTCTCATTTCCATGACGACTTTCTTTGGTTCGCAAACATCTTTGAATGCTCCTGCATATGGCTTTGTTGTTCTGCTCTTTTTGATTTCTCCAGAAGCAACAACAGCTGCAGAATAACCATTCTTATCATCTGTTCTGTTTGCGATGACTACGTTATCCTCAACTTTAATTACTGTCACAGGAATTAATTTGCCATTAGCATCAAAAACCTGTGTCATTCCAACTTTTTTGCCGATAAGCCCTAACATTTCTTACTTACCTCAACTTCACTGTCTAATTTCAACATCCACACCAGCAGGGAGTTCAAGTTTCATCAGGGCTTCTACAACCTTCTGGGTTGGGTCCAGGATGTCAATCAATCTCTTGTGTGTTCTCATTTCGAACTGTTCGCGAGCCTTCTTGTTAACGTGCGGGGATCTGAGGACAGTGTACTTGTTAATACGTGTAGGAAGTGGGATAGGTCCTGAAACCTTAGCTCCAGCCTTTTGAACTGTCTGAACGATTGCTTTTGAGCTCTGCTCAATAAGATCAACGTCAAAACCTCTCAACTTCACACGGATTCTTTCGTTTGCCATTTTTTTAAAAATCTCCAAAAATCAATAGGTCACCGGGGATGAGGCACCCCCGGTCGGACCTTAGTTTAAAATTTAAATGTTCTGAATTACTCGATGATCTCTGTAACCTGACCAGAAGCAACTGTTCTTCCACCCTCTCTGATAGCGAAGCGGAGACCCTTGTCCATAGCTACTGGGTGAATGAGTTCAACGATAATCTCTGTGTGGTCACCAGGCATAACCATTTCCTTTCCTTCTGGAAGGTGACATGTACCTGTGATATCTGTTGTTCTGAAATAGAACTGAGGTCTGTAACCATCAAAGAATGGTGAGTGTCTTCCACCTTCATCCTTGCTTAATACGTATACTGTACCTCTGAACTTTGTGTGAGGAGTAATTGTATTTGGCTTAGCAAGAACCTGACCTCTAACAACTTCTTTCTTATCAACACCTCTGAGAAGAGCACCAATGTTATCACCAGCCTGTCCTTCGTCGAGGAGCTTGTTGAACATTTCAACACCTGTTACAACTGTGTTTCTTGTTTCCTTGATACCAACGATCTGAACTGGGTCGTTAACATGGATAACACCAGCTTCAACTCTACCTGTAACAACTGTTCCACGGCCAGAGATTGAGAAGATGTCTTCGATTGGCATTAAGAATGGCTTATCAACAGCTCTTTCAGGAAGTGGAATGTAAGAATCCATAGCATCGAGAAGCTCATCGATACATCTTGTAGCTTCTGGATCATCTGGCTTTGTCATAGCTTCATAAGCTGAGCCACGGATAACTGGGCAGTTAGCACCGTCGAAACCATATTCAGTTAAGAGGTCTCTCATTTCTTCTTCTACGAGGTCGATAAGATCTGGATCGTCAACCTGATCACACTTGTTAATGAAAACAATGATTGCTGGAACACCAACCTGTCTTGCAAGAAGGATGTGTTCTTTTGTCTGAGCCATAGCACCATCTGTTGCAGCAACAACGATGATAGCACCATCCATCTGAGCAGCACCAGTAATCATGTTCTTGATGTAGTCAGCGTGACCCGGGCAGTCTACGTGAGCATAGTGTCTGTTCTTAGACTGATACTCAACGTGTCTTGTATTGATTGTGATACCACGTTCCTTTTCTTCTGGTGCGTTGTCGATTGCATCATAAGCAAGGGCCTTGTCTCCAAACAATCTAGCACAATGCATTGTGATAGCTGCTGTAAGAGTGGTCTTACCATGGTCTACGTGACCAATAGTACCTACGTTTACGTGTGGCTTAGTTCTCTCAAATTTTTCCTTAGCCATCAGTTCCTCCTTGTGGCATAAGCCACAAATCAAAATAATATTTATAAAGGCCCAAGCCTTTACATTTCACCGAGACAACTGACTGCCAAGTAAAGATATAGATGTTCCAGAGGTCGGCAGGTTAACTGACGACATACGTATTAGTTGATAAAAAAACTACTTTCCGGAACCACCCTATCGCCGAGGCAATCGGTTTGGCTCTTCCGCCCATAAACAAGGATACCCCAAGTATATTGGCGGCACTTTGACTAATTTAATTGAAAAAGTAATTAATGTCAACACTTTAGTTCTCCCTGTCCTTCTTCTATTTATTTTCAATTAAAAAAGATAACTCAAACTTTGAAAAGTATTTCTTTGTAAGCTTCTTGACTTCTAAAAAATGAATTAATATCTTTGCATTTATTGGAGAATAAAATGAAGGAAGTTAATTACCAAACAAAAGGTGTTTGCGCACGCACAATACATTTTACGCTAGATGATAACAATAAGATTCATAATCTTAGTTTTGAAGGTGGTTGCAACGGCAACTTGAAAGCAATTGGTAAATTATGTGAGGGAAAGGATGCAAAAGAGATTGCTTCTATTCTCGAAGGAAATACTTGCGGTTTTAAACCAACCAGTTGTGCAGATCAACTTGCAAAGGCAATCAAAGCAAACATTTAAAAAGGGGCTGTTGCACGAGCAAAAATAAAATGACAATAGCCCTATAAAAAAAG